>Ga0214919_10003288_pt1 | contig 24593 bp, 24 predicted proteins | sample LL1503_MetaG_FD_177994 | JGI IMG/M metagenome (GOLD analysis project Ga0214919, IMG submission 177994) | Freshwater microbial communities from Lake Lanier, Atlanta, Georgia, United States - LL-1503 | ecosystem: Environmental > Aquatic > Freshwater > Lake | place: USA: Georgia | collected... | reverse complement strand
TGGAATTAGTGTTCAACCGGCAAGAGCCGGAGATCAAGGATGCCTTCCACGTCTACGCTAAGTCGGTGATGTTCCACAAGGAACGGTTATGCACCCTGTTAGAGGCCATGATCCCCTGGTACTATTCAAAGATCATGTTTATGGATGCAGATATCATCTTCGGCAATCCCGATTGGTATTCGGAGGTCTCAGGTGCTTTGTATGACAACGATGTAGTGCAACCGTTCACAACTGCCGTGTGGATGGACATCACCTACACCAAAGCTACGCAGATCAGGGAGTCGGTGATCTTCATGGATAAAAGAAAGACCTTTGACCACAAACTCCACCCGGGCTTTGCATGGGCATTCACTCGCAAGTGGTTCCGCAAAGTGGGGTTCTTTGAGTATGGCGTCACAGGAAGTGGCGATACGCTGTCGGCGGCAGCGTGGTTGGGTGTCAAGTTCCCGACAACCTACCTAAAACCGGCACTGGTCCCTGCATATACGGAGTTTGATAAGCTACCTAAGCCTCGGATCACCTGCACGTCGGGTCCCGTGTTTCATCTTTGGCATGGGACACACGTCAACCGCAAGTATGTAGACCGCCATGTCATCCTGGATGGGGTCGCCGATATCCGGAAGGTCATGCGCCCGAACTGGAATGGAGTGTGGGAGTTCAGTGTAAAAGGATTGTCTGAAAAACTGTCGGCCTACTTCGCCGAGCGGGTGGACGATGGGGTGTAGTGGGCTGTGGCTTAAAAATAATGTGTGTGTGATAGTCATATCACGTTGATGGTGAAACCTCTGTTCACTCTGGCTACTCGTCTGCTGAGCACCAATGGTTCCCTTGTGTGTAATTTGACTCGTATCCGGAGTGGGTTTCTTCCTCACGAGAATCTGGACCAAGCCAAACGCCATCTAGCAGACTTCCAGCAAACACTCCGAGAAATAGAGGAAACTCTCAATCACGCTTCGCCACCTTCAGCTCAAATCCGTAATCCGTCTCCACCATCTTCTCCTCTTGGCGTCTGACAATCTCAGCCATGAGTGTCTCCGACTGATGAGGCAGAAGCTCATCCAAATATGCCTTCAACTCCTTCTTAGACATGCTCCAGCCCTTCTTCCACTGGTTGGGGCGCTTCACAGCAAAGGTCATCCCCGACGTCGCAAGATTAATCTTGTCGGGGAGTTCCTCCCGAGATGAAGCGTAGAGTGCAGCGAGATCCAGCTCGATGGTGCGACGCTCGTCGCGAAGTTCATTGACGCGGACATTGATATCGTTGATCTGACGCTGAACACCGGCGTAGGCTGACAGAATAGGCTTGAGATTCTCCATTGGTTTGTTCTTCCCCTGACTTAATAGTATCCGTTTTAGAACAAGGAATGTCGTGGCTTGACGATGATGAAGTGAAGCGCCTTCGCAAGGTGTACAATAGCGAACATCCCAAGGAGGATCCGGTGCCCGAAGGTACGACGGAAGAGATGTGGACCAATATCCAGCATCGGCTGTCCGACAAGTGCGCAACCGGATCTGCGGAGTGCATTGTTGCGTCTCTCATGCAACGACCGAAATCTCCTAAAGAATGGGCAATCAAGCGGAACGAGTGGCTCTCGTCGGATGACATCGATCACGTAGAGAAGAGCTACACAAAGCTCTTTTCCAAGTACTTCTTTGTTGGATGTATCCCGATTGACTTTGATCTCCAAAGCGAGACCCAACAGTGCATCGTAAGCTCTCTTTGTAAGATGAAACTCCCCGAACTCGCAAAGCGGGGCCACGAGCAGATCGGCATTGTGTTCAACACGGATCCTCATGATGGACCGGGCGAACACTGGATTGCCCTGTTTTGCGATGTGCGGTCCGACCTGGAGTACCCTCGCATCACGTACTTTGATTCGTATGCGCATGCGCCCGAGAAGGAGATCAAGACGCTCATGAAACGGTGGAAGACTCAGTGGGATGCCACGGGTATCCACAAGCAACCAATGAAGATGACCTTCAATGCCACTCGTCATCAATTCAAGGATTCGGAGTGCGGTATGTATTGCCTGTATTTCCACTACGCATGTCTGACCGAGATCCCTATGGAGGTGCGCATTCCAGACGAAGTAATGAATGGATTTCGGCAGATCTTGTTCACTGCTCCAAAAATAGAAACTGATAAGGAGTAATGGAGCTTGCGATCGGAGCCGCACTTGTCGGCATTCTTGGCTACTCTATCTGGCATGAGGCGATTGACAGCGAGGACGCCTCGCCGACGTCTCGTAAGCGCCTCTGCGACTACTATGTGACGGGCGGTGTCTTTGAGGATGCCAAGGAGGTCATCGCATCAGGTCGTCGTCTGCTGGAGGTTCACCTCTATGCAGATGAGAACGGAAAGCCAATTGTCTCTAAGACGTCTTTGAATCAGGGATACGATTACACGATTGATTACTGGACGTTTGACTCGGTCTGCGTAGATCTGATCCAAGCATGGGAGTCCAGTTCAGAGCCCTTCATTCTGTCCATTGTACCCCACACGACCAACAATGTAACTCTGAACAAGGCTGCTGATTGTTTGAAGACTACCGTGCGTCGTCACCTTGTAAGTGGAGTAGATGTGGACACTCCGCTGGACGAACTCAAGTACAGACTGATCATCGTCTCCGACAATGTGCAGGGAAGTGAACTGGGATCGCTCGTGAATATGTCATGGTCCGATTCCAAACTGCGTCGCCTCCTGTATGGACAGGCGATGCACCCGAGAGATCAGCCCGAGTTAGTAGCGTTTAATCGCAATGGTATTTCTATCGTTACTCCTGACCCTACGTTCGGCAAGGAGGCGCTTGATCCTAAAATTGCAGCTGCGTATGGATGCCAATGGCTCCTTTTTCCTGGGTCGGGTGCCGCCCCGGGGTTTGTTGAAAAACCGGTGGGCTTACAATAACTTCTTGACAACTAAACAAAATGACGGCTTGGCTCACCCACGTTAAGAAGACGATGAAGGCGAACAAGGGAATGAAGTTTGGTCAGGTCCTCAAGCTGGCGAAGAAGACGTACCACAAGCAGGCGGGAGGCGATGCGACGCCCCACACTGACTTTGGTGCGAACGCCGATATCTCGTCGGCGGGCCCCAACAGCTCGAGCCCGTTCCACGCGAGCGATGCGGCGCCCGTCGGTGGCCGTCGCCGTAGCCGCCGCTCCCGCAAGACCCGCCGTGGCAGCCGTCGTGCGTAAAATAGAAGTGTATAGGTCTAGGTAATAGACCCCATAATGGATCCCCCCAAGACACGTCGTGAACTCAAGAAGACCGCCAAGGAGAAGAGGGCCGATGTCTACTCATCTCGTCACACGCGACTCCAAATTCAATCGCAACCCAAGCCTAAATCAAAGTAATCTGCGATGAACAATCCGGTGCGTCCTGCGGTGATCACGGTCCTTCGTGTGACCACGACATGTTTTTCCATGATACGTCTTTTTAGAGCAACCGCTCTTGAAATACGCAAGATGATGAGCAAATCCCCTGAAGCTAGGCATAGGACTTCCAACCTTCTTTGACAACGCCGTCAGCAACCCATGCATCCACTTCATATATGCCTTTCGAGATGTCAGAACCGGTTCGTGAGCTGTAATGTACTCTGCGTAGACTTCTTGAAGTTCGGGGAATGGATACTCGTGGTGAAGCGCGTGAAGAAATGTCCGTTGCGTAGCCATCTGTTCGGGTTCAGGATCGTCGGGGTAGTTTGCCGCGATTGCTCCCAAAAAGTCGCCACCAGGAACCGCCGTGGGCTTCAGTGACATGTAGTGCTTTTTGACCTCCTCAAACGAAGGATCAGGTCCAGGATCGATCACCGCCGGGTCGTCCCTGCATTGCGTCCTTAACTTGTGGTTCACCATGTTGTGGATCTCGTACAACCACTTGCCTGGATTACTTCTAAGAGGATGCTTGTGGACAAACTCGGTGGTCGACGCGCGGCAGAACTTACAAGGAAGCACGTCCTTCATCTGGTTCAACACATCGTCGGGATGCTTGGAAGTGAACGCAACTAAATGAAAAAGTTGCCACGCACTCGGGCCAAACAATCTAGTATCCATATACACAGTTATATACTATACTATATAATGATTGGTCGTCTTTACAAGATCGTGAGCACCACCGACGACAGCTTCTATATTGGTTCGACTAGACAGTCTCTTGCTATGCGGTTGAAGAATCATCGTTCCAAGTCGAAGGACCCTGCAAGACAGAAGACGCCTCTATATGTCTACTTCAATCGAGTAGGATGGATCCATGCTCGGATCGAACTTCTATCCGAACTTGAAGATGTATCCGATGCAGATCTACTTGGAATGGAGAAGGCTGAGATATGCGCAGTCATTGCCGACCCAAACTGCTTGAATAAGGCAACTCCGCTCCGAACACCGGAGGACAAGAAGCAGAGAGACAGCGAGTATGGCAAGATATGGCGCCAAGCGAACCAAGACAGAGAGCGAGAGAAGGTCAAACAATGGCGCCTAGACAACCCAGAGAAGTATGCCGAGCAGTGTCGCCGGGCCAACGAACGAGCAAATGAAAAGAGGTCCGCCCAAAAAACAATCTAACTGATTAACCAAACAAACATGTTGGACACACGCGATATCATCATCCTCACGGCGTCGTTCTACCTCGGTGGCGTTGTTGGAGAGTTTTTTAAGTCGCTGTCCGAGGACATCCTGACGCCCCTGCTCGCGCCCGCCGCCTCGGCTGGCAAGGGTGTTGGATCCTTCACGGTGACGATCGGCGGCGTCACGCTGAAGCTGGGCGAGGTGCTGGTAGCCTTCGTCAACCTGGTCGTCTCGTTCGTGCTGGTGGTGTTCACGATCGGCCTCCTCCGCACCTACGTCCTCTCCCGCATCGGCGCTTCCCGGCAGTAAATGGTAAAAAATAGGGATACAAGATAAATGGTGTGGTACAATCCTACAACTTGGTGGTCGTCGTCTGAACCCGTTGCCACTGCGCAGCCCCTGGGACCTGGCCCGGTCGGTCCCATGGATGCGCCCGCCGCCCCCGCCACGCCCGTGGTGGGCGCCCGTCGTCGCAAGACACGGTCCACAAGGGACCTCGGGTCCCGTCGCGGTGGTCGTCGTCGCTCTAAGAAGTCTCGAAGCGGAAGGAAGTCCACCCGTTCTTAGGATGTGACCCGTAGACTGTCTCCATCCGCTTCTTCAACTCTGAAGTCGAGCCCTGATGTAAGTTGTTCTCCTGCTTCCAGCGCTGAAACTCACGGTTCATCTGTCCTGTCGTCACCGGATCTCCGGCAGTGACACCAGTATCCAGAGCATGAACAAACTCCGCAATAAACCGACCAATCACGTCCGTCTCGCTCTTGTACTCGCTGGTACTCAGAGTGACCTTATCCGGAACAGGGAGCTTCCTGAACCCATGGCCCTCCCTGAAGATCGTCACCAGATAGTTCATCATGCACTCCGCCCACTCCGCGCTCTCCACCTTCATCTGAATGGTCTTGTCATCTGGCAGTTCATTCGGAGCCGTAGGGTTCGGCACAAACTTGTTCGGGAAATCAATCACCAGCAGACGGCGCCAGGTACCACCATCCTGCGTATCCACCTTTGGCTTGTTATTGCACGACACGTGATACTTTGCCTGAATCTCAATGTCAATCATCTCCTTCGCACCCGCAAACAGATCACGCGCCGTGATCTTCTCGCACGACGATAGCTCCTTCATCAGACCCGTCTTAATGTTAGCGCCCTCCTCCGGCTCCTGCATTGTGACGAAGCGCTTACCCTTCATACGCACAAGCTCGGGATTCGCAACACCAGCCTTGCCACGATCCTGCGTGATCAGCGTAATCGGAGCCTTACACGCATACGTACCCATACACGTTGCCATCAGGATCACCAGCATTGACTTTCCGTTCGAACCCGATCCCGTGAGAATATGGAACTTCTGGGCCGGATTGCCACCCACCATACAAGTCGCTAAGTGAGCCATAAAGTAATTGAGAACTTCCGGATCTGGCAGGATACTGCTGAGAAACTTCCATAACTCCGGCCAACAGGAATACTCCGAGTAGTGCCGTGTCTCGTGGTAGTCCAGACCCGTAGAGAAGCTGATATAGTCCTCGGCCTTTCCATCGCGGAACTCCATGTTCAGCGTGTCGAAGATGCCATTGTTGAAGGCAATCAGATTCTTGTTCGCGTCCAGCTTGATGGACAGCTCCTCATCCAGAAACAGCAGACGCGCCTCCTCCATGATATTCTTCTTGAAGGCCGTTGTCTTCAGCTTCTTCTGGGCATCCACGTACTTTTGCTTCCGCTTCTCAATCTTACACATCTCGCAGGGCTCAGCAGGCTCCTCACCCTTCTTCTTTCCACCGCACGAGCAGGGATCGGTCACCTCCTTCAGGCGACCCATTGCATTCTCCTTCTCCACAAACTTACGCCACACATCACTCGAAAGCTTCCGAATCAGTCCAACGCCCTTCTTGGTCAGACGCCACACGTGACCCACAAAGCAATACCACTCGTTCTGACCATAGTCCGAGCACTTGAACTCGTCACGGAACATCGCAAAGACCACACGCGCAAAGTCGTGCTCTGTCATAGTCTTCGTGGCCTCCTCCACGAGCTCCTCCACATTGTCCAACTCGATCTTGTCGTACTCCTTTGCGTTGTCCAGGCGAGACCAGTTACGGAGACTGCGCTCCGACAGAACCGGACCGTTTGTGCGGAAGCTGAAGCTGTCCCACTTGGACTGCGCCAGACGGGGATCGTAGTCAGTGTACTGAGCACTGAAGTCATAGAAGACGGCTTCCAGCGAGTCGGGGTGGATGTTCTTCAGGCAGATTCCCACACTGATCCAGTCCTCGTAGCTGGTGTAGCGGAACGCAGCAAGGTTCATTGCGTGCTTTCGGTAGTAGCTCACCATGTCCTCCGACAACGGCATCCGATACGTGTTACGCTCCGGAGTCGATGCCCGCGAACCGCGCCCTCCCTCCTCGCGGGTGGCTCCACGACCACGCTGAGCACCCACCGATGCCCGAACCTCCTCTTGCTCAGCCTTCTTCTTGAAGCGTGCCGTCGCCTCCTCCGTCATCGGTGTCTCTGTCGACGGGCTCGAGCGGATCGACATCTTCTTCAGCAGATCCGGCGTGATCTGAACGGGAACGTTCGTATCCACGCTGATCTCTCCGGTTGCCGGGTCCCAATCCAAGATATACTTGATCTGGTACGGTGTTCCCTCCTTCTTCTTCGAGCCGAGCAGCGTCCAGGGCTTCGTGTGCTTCAACATGCCCTCGTCATAGACCTTGTCCCACTTGTCAGCAAGCGGGAGTCCAGGAAAGAACTCATCCATCCTCTTCAGTAGAGTACGACGAATCTCCTCCTCCACGAAGTGATTCGTCTTCAGATCCGGAATCACCATGTGAAGACCCGACTTAGAGAAATCACGATCCGTCTTGTTCTTCTCCGTTCCAGCGGGATACAGAGTCGGCTCCGGCTTCTCGGAGACAAAGATCTCAACTCCCTCCGGAACCGTGAGAAACTTCTTCACCTCCTCCATGTAGGCCATCGCAAAGTTCACCACCTGCTCCTGGGTGTGAAGGTGGCTGTCAAGGCGCCCATCATACTTGAAGTCGAGATCCACACGCATCGCGCCGATCCGCGTGCTGACCTCTGTCATATGGAGAGCTCCGTGGCCGTGGTTAATGTACTCGGAGTAGAGACGATAAAACTCGTCAATATCATCCTCGTCAATCCTCCAGGCACCACCGGACATCCCCGTGTGTGTTGCAGAATCGCCCTCGGCCTTGCGACCACCCTTCTTCTTATCTGAATCGCCCTCCTTGCCGGTTCCGTTGAGAAAGTCGTAGAGCTTAGACTTAAGCATCCTATGATAAGTGGGCCGATTACTTTGCAGCCACTCGTCCATTTTGAACGCGGACACTCGCTGGAAAAAATGGAAGCCGTATAGACTAAGGAGACCTATTCTCACAATGAAGTTCTGTACCAAGTGCGACAATATGATGTACAATATCGAAGAGCGAGATGGGTCTGCCTTTCTCAAGTGTCGGCAGTGTGAGTACGAGGAGCCGATTACCAAGGAGAACCCGGTTGTCTACGAGCACGATCTCCTGCAAGATACGTCTATTCAGTACTCCATCAACCCGTATCTCAAGCACGATCCTACTCTTCCTCGATTCACGAACATGAAGTGCCCGAGCGTCACATGCCCGACAAAGGGTAAGGAGTCTAACATTGTTGGCATTAAGTTGAATGCCAAAAATGTGATTTGGATGTATCAGTGTGCTGCATGTGATGCAACGTGGAAGCAGGCTGCACGTGGTCCGTAGGACCCCTTGGGGGACGTGGTCCGTAGGACCCCTTGGGGGACGTGGTCCTTAGACCGGCTGGCGAACAGACGTGTATGCACCTGTAGCCTTCGTGTCTACACGAGCCAGATGAGGAACTGGGGCGTAGACACCGTCCCACTTAGCAGCAGTCAGGGGGAGACCACCAACTTGCTGAAACTTGCCCGAACTCTGCGTGGTGCTCGTAGAGCTGTGAACAGTGGACAGACTTTTTGGCTGATTGACATACCCCTTGCCGGTATAGGGCAAGACACGGGCGAGACTCGAGACAGCCGTACCGCGGTTAGCGTATATCAGGGTCATTGGACCCGACGCACCCGATACAGCTGTACCCGTTGCGGTGGTCGCAATTGCAAAGACTGTTGTGCTAGGTGTAAGAGCAACCGTTGCAGATCCCTGATTGAATGCGGTCGTAGACAGTCCCGAGATAGCCAGAAAATTTGGCGAGCCAGTGGAAAGACCATGCGCAGCCGCGGTCGTGTAATAGACGTATCCGTTAATACGACCTGTTGTCGAAGTTGTCTCGGCTGTGCCAGTGGCAGTGTTCGTGACCTTGAACTGTGTAGACGTAAGACCCGACGCAAGAACAGTCTGATTGGTGAGGTTGAATGCAGGTGTGCCGGTAAATCCAGAAATAGTGACAACCGTTCCAGCCGTCAGTCCGTGTGCAACAGACGTCGTGTACGTAACTGTCGTACCTGTGTCCGTTGATGCGGCACCCGTGACGGTTGTTGCCGATGCAGCGCTGACAGTCGTGGGAAGCGTGACAGATGCCAGTGGTGGTTGGACGAGAAACGCCGCCTTGCTTCCGAGGAGCTGAGCGTTCAAGACCGACTGGATCGCGTACGGCTGAGCACTTGTTTGGATCTTGTTCGGGATCTTGCCATTCTGATAGGCAAGCGACGCAGCTTGCGCCTTCACGAAGGCAGTGTAGTCAGACGCGGAGATGTTGGGCATTTGTGATTAGATAAGGAAAATACGTCCGCCTGCAAATGCGGGCGACTTCCGGATAGGGGTAGCAAGAACGCTTCCCGGTCCGAAGAATTCAGCCCTAGCAATAGTTCCGATGTCGTACTTGACGGGTGCCACAAACGTCCGCGACTTCTTCTCTGGATCGGTCGTATAGGTTGCAGCAATGCGCGAAAACCGCGTAATATCCGAAGGTTGCGTAGGCAGAACCGGTATTTAAGATAAAACGGACAAAAGAAGTTCAAGGCAAGAGGTAAGCATGGATCTCCACCCCGAAGTTAAGCCTGTCTTTCGTGCTGAGGTTGCAGAGATGGTCAAGCAACCTCGCATTACCCAACCCTTCTTCACCAAGTATGAATATACTACGCTGGTAGCAATTCGCGCACAGCAGCTTGCGGAGGGAGCTAAGCCATTGATTGATCTGAAGGGACTGAAGACATCTGACCCCATGTTTGTGTGGACAGTTGCCAAGCAAGAGATTGCTGAGCGGAAGTTGCCGTATATCATTCGTCGTCAGCTCCCGAACAATACGTCGGAGTTTTGGAGTGTTCAGGAACTCGAAGTGTGCTGGTAGTTACTTCACAGCAATCGCCACTACAATCGCCAAAAGCATATAGATCACGGCCTCATTCCAGCCGTGAGCGGAGGTAAATCCGCCACCGAAAACATCGGCAAGGGATCCGCCAAACGAATGAAGGAGCGCAATGGCCACAATCACAAGGAGCAACCACTTCTTGAAGGTGCTCATTTTCTTATTCGCCCGAAAGTTTCGCCAGGTCCTCCGTACTAGGAGGGAACACGAGCAGTGGAGGCACCTCCGCAGGTGGGTTCAGCATCTGAGGAGCCTCATGCGTCACCAGCTTCATCGCCATGGACAGATCGATGGACTCCATGGGGGTGAAACGGGCATTCACTTTTTGAACGTCAGACGCAATCTTCTCTTGGAGTCGGTTGGGACGTGCCATGAGATATGCGAATGCGACAATAACGGCAAGTACAACTGCGAGAAGGACATACCGCGAGACTGACTTCTTCATTGTTCTTCGGGTAGACAAGAAAAACGGAACTCCGGGTGTGAAGACAAGAGGAACCAACATGGATTTCCCGATTCCAATCAAGTGCTTTACGTGCAATCTCCCAATCGCCGGTAAGTGGAAGACGTTCTTGGAGCTCGTCAAGAAGTACCGCAAGCAGGATGGTCGGTCTGAGAAGGACGATCTGGTCTACCTCACCAAGACAACAACTGTCACCGCAGAAGGTCGTGCTATGAACGAACTGGGGCTTACCCGAGAGTGCTGTCGGCGTCACTTCTTCACGCATCCGGGCGTGTAGGGTGCAACCGCAGTCAACTTACACCACAAATCTTTTTCACCTAGAAGATAAGAGATGTCGTCGTACAGCGAATACCTCAATCGCTACAAGCAGAGAATGGTGACCATCACTGACACCCGCCCTCACCGTGATGCCGGACACCAAACGGAGATTGTCCGGCGTTTGGCGGCGTCTGGCAATCTGGAGACGCGTGTGGCGGCAACGGCGTGTGCGCGGGTCCTGAATGCGCCGTCTACCCTGTCGGAGTCTGGATTCCTCCACGGTGGCGGTCACACTGTCATGGATGCCCCGATGTATGCGGAGTACACGGCCGGCCAGGCGGTTGCGCAGGGGGAGCTCCCGAAGAACGCCAAGGCATCACAGATCACGAATACGATGCCGTGCCTGTCGTCTGCCCAGCTCCCGGAGATCAACGACAAGCTGTTTGCCGATGCAGAACTGTCCAAGATCCAGGCTGCTCGTCAGATGTATGGAAACGGATATGCAAACAACTGCTGCCCGACCTGCAAGAAGGTACTGTTTGCGAGTGGTTGTAACTGCAAGCTTACTGTGGCCCAACAAGCTGCCCTGAAGAGCGCGATCCAGTGGCCTCATACGGCTGATCCTAACGCTTAAACATCTAGCTACAAATCTAGTAATGTTGACTATCTATACTTATCGTATCCCAAAGCCAGCCGAGTGCTATGACATGTCTCGGCTTTCGTTGGAGGATAACTTTGTAGATACGATCAAGTCCATCTCTGAGCACCAAACATCAGGGACGATCTGGCTGGGATATCTTGACGGATGGATGCTAACTCCCTATGAAGAAGTGATCTTGCGAAAGGCAATCCGGACATTCAACTGCATTGTTATTTCCAAACATCCGCATTCCTTCTCTCACGCCTGGAAAAACGAAACCGATTGGGTCTACACGAAGGGTCTTCACAATGGACTCCCCGACTCTCACCACGATGGTCGTGCTTTACAACATGGGGGTTCGCCTTGATACCAATGTCCTCGCAAATGATCTGCCACTCACTGCCAACATTATCAAGGTGGAGAAGCAAGGTGTCGTCAAGCGGGGATCGTCCAAGCGGGATCTGATCAAGCGCCGGGCAAAGACGACTGCTCCCAAGCGCACAACGGGATTCGGACACAACTCAATTACGATGGTCGTCATGTCAGACGGCTACGGAACTCTTCTTCGCAAGGAGATTACGGTCAAGATCTTCCAGAACGGCGTGTTTCATATCACGGGCGTTCTGGACGAGAAGTATGATCGACATGTGACTGGACTGCTGAAGGAGCATATCATGACCCACTGTCCGACTGCGTGCAGTGGCGAGTGGACGGACGTGCGCAGGGTGGTGCTGATGAACTACAAGACAAAGCTGGTTGGAACCTCAAATCTGTCGCGCGATGCACTGTATGCGTCTCTGCGTGAGAAGGGCGTGACTACGGTGTACGAGCCGGCAGTTTACCCTGCAGTCAAGGTCTATTTCCCGAAGACGAAGTGGATCGCGAAGGTGTTCAGGACTGGTCAAATCATTCTGACAGGAATGACTACGCATGACGAGTGTGCGTCCCTGATGACCCAGTTAAAGCCACTGATCTTAGTAAACGCAAATGGCAACTCGTGAACTCACCCCTGCAGAAGTGGCGGCTGGACTGCGCGGTATCAACGACAAGGATCTGTCGGCTACTCAGGTCCAGGCTCTCGTTCGCAATATGGATGCATCAAAGCAGAAGTGGGCTCGTCTCAAGTCCAAGAAGCAGGAGTATGAGGAGAAGCTTCAGCAGGAGAATGAGGTGCTCTACTTCAACTACCCGTCCCTTTTTCAGATGCATGCTGAAGACAGACTGGATGGAACCTTTTTTGAGATGCTCGCACTCAAGCGGAAGATTGAAAAAGGTGAGATCACGCCGGAGCAGGCAACGACTGTAATTGGTCAGAAGCTCCACCAGCGGTATCTCCCGCAGGAGCCCACTGCTCCTGCCACTGCATCCACGATGTCATATGAGGATTTCTATAAGCAGTCTACTCCTTGAACTCAGACCGGAGCTCGGACAGCATCTTACCCAGCACGTTCTTACCAGGCCACTTCGTAGGGTCGTTTGCCTTGGACGTATCGGCCGACGTCCCGATACCCCAGTACTTATCGCGAGCAGACGCCTCGCCAATTGGGCGAACTCCAGTTTCCACCAGCTTGGTCTTCAGATCAGGGTGTTGGATAAACTTCGCCTTGACTGCCGTGCGCATCACTCCATCCTTAGTCTTGTCCCACTCCTCCTTCACGAAGTCCTTCACCTTGCGACCCAGTGCCTTCACGGACTTCGCAGAGGGTGTCTTCAGGATCTTATCGGCAATCGCCCCGTCACCGAACTGCTTGGCCTTGGACCACTGGAAGTAGTGCTCAACCGTAGGGAATGTCACCGAATCCACCTGGAATGGAGCCTCAAACATATTGGAGAACACGCGCCACTCACCCTTACCCTCGTCGGCACCGAAGAACAGCACGGGCTCCTGTCCCGGATCAGTCGCAACCTTCCGCACAATCTTCTTCTTGGGCTCTGCCTTGGGCTTCTCCTGTTCAGAGCGCTCGTCCTTAACCTCCGGCTCCGGCGCAGCCATCGGGATCTCAACCTCTTGCTTCTTGGGCTCCTTAGAACGCTCAAACACGAAGCTCCGGTGGAGGAAGCTGAATGCCTGATGCTCCTGGGACAGCAGGACGATATTCTGATCGGCATAGTGGTCGGCAAACATGGTACTTCCTACCAGATCATACCCATGATCCTTCAGGATCTTCACCATCTTCTCAAAGGGAACCAGGTACTCCTTCTGAGGTTGCTCAAAGCTCTCCAGGTGAACAGACACTGCCTTTCCAAACTCGTCAGACCACCCTTGCTCGTCGTCATACTCCTTGACGAACTCGCCGAACACCTGGGTGCCCGAACGGAACATGTGGCTCTGCTTGCCCATCAGCAGAGCGTAGACGGCCGCGCCATCCAGGCAAGTTCCAAAGAAGATACCCTTGCCATGTTGCTCCAGATTGGACGCAAATGCCTTGAACGTCTCCTCGGACTCACATGCATAATGAATTGCCATCTGACACGACACGACATCAAACTCCGTGTGTCCAGCAAACTTCTCCAGATACGGCGTCGTAGCCGGTTGCGATCCTGCAATGATATTGGCGTACTTGTTGTCGCCCTCAAACAATGGCTTGGTCATGTCTCCGCAGATAAACAGTACAGGCGGGATGTACTCAGTTGGATTCGTTGCCTTCTCCTTGAGGTAGCGCACGCACGCTCCCTGGCGAGGAGACGTAATGCAGGACATGGATGCGTCGATACCGACGACCATCGAGGGCCGGGTGCGCTTCCACTTCAGCAGGTCACCTGCGCGTCCAACCGCCAGCTCCAGCAGAGAGTCGCCGTGCTTGATTGACGAGCGATACAGATCATCCTTGATCCGATTATGAAATCCATACACATCGCGCAGGATCCGGTCGCGCGCATCCAGGTTGTCGCGGTAGTAGAGATCATCCTCGAACGTTGCATCCGGTGGGCTCGCAACCAGATTCTTGATCATATCCTCCGTGATCGGCACATGCATATTCGTCCAGATTGCATCAGCAACTGCAATGTCGTTACCAAACTGCGGACGACCCAGAACGCGATACTGGTGAGTCTTGTCATACCGCGTCCGCATGACGTTCCAGCGTCCAAGGTCCGTGTTGTACGAGCACTCGATGATCGTATTGTCCTCCACGCGATCCCCATTCTCGTCCACCGGAACACCACGATCGTCCACGGGCACAGCAATTGCGTGCGCGTCAGGAGCGCGAGGAACAGACGGCTGGAACGGAGACGGAACACGATCGCGACCCTTGTCCTCCGGAGCCATCGCCGGTGGCTCATATTCGCCGGTCATGGTTTCGCACGGGTAGACGATGTCGCCGGGAGTACGAGAGATATACAGTGTGCCCTTGACAACCCGCTTGCCAAGAGCCGTATCAAAACTCTCGCCATTCTTCAGCTTGAGCAAGAAGTCAATACTATTGTGCGACGCGGGCTTCCACTTGTAGACAGTCGTCCAAGTCTTGCCCCTGCGCTCTCCAACAGGTGCAACAGGTGACGAGCGAGGCGTAAATACCAGACCGTCAGTGGGATACTCAAAGTCAGTGTTCAGCATCCTGCGAATCGCCTCCTGCATAGCCTCTCCATCACCTGCAAGAAACAGCTTGGTCACAACGCGGAAGGGCTTCGCGCTGATCGCCGTCGTGAAATCCACGGGGATGTCAGCAACGAACGAGCGAGCACATCCAAGACGCGACTTGGTCATATCATCCTCGGACAAGAAGAGCGGGAGGCGACGCACATCGCGATTGCGGTACCAGTAGACGTCGAAGATGCAGAACTGGTTACGATCCTTCAGGTACTCGCCATCAATGATCGTGCCGATGTGAATATCCTTAGTAGCCGTCAGACCTGTCCACGTGACAACCGAACTTGGCGTGAACCGCAGAACGCGCTTGTCTCGCATGACGACGAGGAAACAACGCTCGCCATCTGCCTTGTTCGTGACCGTATACCCTGTCAGGATATTGTTCGGGCGATCAGCCAGGAGGTGACGGCGCTCGAGGGTCACGGGGTTCAGGAATGGAGTCCGAGTCATCTCAAACTCCATCTGGTAGCGTTGCATGTCGGACGTCGGCAAGACGAACTGCGATCCTTGGAACGCCGCAAGAACAGGGGAGATGTGGCGGATCACGGATGCCGTAATCTCTGCTTCCGACTTTGCGCGATCAACCACCTCCAGCTCCAGCTCGTAGACAGGATTCTGTTTCAGGATGTCAGCAAACGTCTTGGTCTGCTTAGTCTTGGACTTGGACTGCGAGAAGTCGTAGCGCACGATGCCATCCAGGCTGGTCCACGACTTGCGGTGGATAATCCGAATGTGACTCGCAGAATCCATCGGTGCACCCGAGAAGTCCTTGCGGAGTTGCTCCTCGTGACGAAGCGTGATGCGCACATTCGCCTCAGGCACATCGATCGTATCCGACTTACCCTTGATAGCCGTCACGACCTCAAAGTAGCGACGCTTGCGCTCGACATGGAGTGGAATGCCCCTGAAGCTTCCGGTTGTGCAGACCTTGAGGATGTTCTCAGCTCCAATGACTACAACACGAAGCCCATCGGAGTATGAGAATGTGGCGCGGTGCTCGTGAACTGGAGCTCCGCGAGAGTATAGCTGAAGACTGTCCGAGATGCGATCGGCAACGTCCTTGGTGTGAATTTGGTTGGGAAGAATCTTGCATTCGAGCTCAGCGTGCTTGTCCTTCTTGACAAGTGCGACGAACTCCTTAAGGCTAGCAAGTGCCGTAGTGGGGAGAAGGGTATCCATGGTTCCTTATCTATAACTGTGAATGAAAAGCGTCCATTTTACTTCAGCGTCTCTCATACGTCTTACGTTCTGCTTCGTCAGCTTCCATCTGCTTGTGCTGATCAAGGTAAAAAGCTACCATTTTTTCCATCTCAATCAAGCACACATCGGGAAGAATATCAGACGAGATCAGCACGCCAGTCTGGGTCTTGGTAAAGCTCTCTGTGTACTTCTTGATGATATTGAAGATCTGCGCATGTTCGTTTGCATCAAGCCGGTCCAGTCTTTCCTTCAACAGTTCCTTCCGGCTTCTGTTCATCTTGTCCTCCCGCAACAGTTCGCACCAGCTTCTTCCTACGCAGTTCTCCAGATGGCTTGGTCTTGGATACATCAACGGTCACCACGCGCTTCTCCTTATCGCCATCTCCAATCGGTGCGGCGATCACGTCGTGCGTATCGGGCTCCTCAGCACCCTTGTGTTCGGCCGGACTGACAACCTGACGCAACTTTCCCAATACCACAATCGTCTGATCGCCTTGCTGGAACCGAGACCCAACAACATCGAATTCAATGTCGTGTCCGATATCGGCCTTGTCGAAGTCTGCATTTCCGATATGCAGATCGCGAGGCAACAGCACCTTGATGGGCGAGATCTCGGCATGCAGACCAATCTTGCTCTTGAGCACAACCGGTGCCTTGAACACCTGTCCTGCGTGCGGGAGGCAAAGATCAGCCTGGAAACGGACACTGTAATCCAAACCGCCCTTTAGGATGTTGGTGCGACCAAAGGAGTGCTCGACGACAGTAATACTGCGAGGCTGAACATATCCCTCGGGGAGGCAGATACCCTCATACTTATGACGAAGCTGAGCAACAAGACTCGCAAGGATGTTGCGCTGAAGGAATCGGGCATCCACGTGAACATTGCGAGTGAGCTCACGGCGTTCATAGAGAGCGTCCATTGTGCCTTCTTGTGTGTTGGGGTAGATGATTTCGTTTTATGGACTTACGCCTTGAGAAGTCCCGCCATAACAATATTCTTGTTTTCGGGAGCAAGCAATACTTTCAGTTCTTCTGGCGTATACCATACGATATTGTGCTGTTCGCGAGCAAGAAGCTCGGCGTAGATGTCCAAATCAGTTCCACCCAACCCACCCGATCCAACGCCATTCTTGTCAATATACTTTGCAACAACCTTCATTACAGGTACAACATTTGCTCCTGTGCGTGAAACAGTGGGTGCAAAGGACTTCACGCCAATTGCGCGCACCGGGACATCGTCCACCATTTTGGACGGGGATAACGTGAGCACCCCGTTTGATGCAACTGAAGCAAACAGCTTCTTCTTGTCGGCAATGAACCGTTCGCGCAATGCACTTGCCCATGCGTCATACTTGGTGCGATCTTCGCCGACGAGATCTTTCCGTTGAGTTTCGTCGCCCGTAACAATGATATCCGAGTCCGGAACGCGCAACCGATCCAGGAATGGAAGGTCGGGGTTGGTAGCCAAATACAACCTCTTTTCGGCCGCACTGAACTTGTGATCAAAGATAAATCCGTTCTTAACTTCGTCAGAAAACCGATCTCCACTAGCACCCTTGAGTTTAGGCCACTTGAATTCAATGCTACGCTTTGTAAGTGCGTCCTCCTCCAGCTCAGCAGGTGCCTCCGGTTCTGCCTCGGGTTCAGGGAGATCAATCTCGGTATGCTTAGCGGGACGCGTAGTGCGTTCGACCAAGGTGCTATTGGGCACATCAACGGGTGCCAACGCATACATGTCACCCTTTGATTCAAGCAGACTTGCCCGCCCAAACGAATCGGTGAAACGGAAGGATGTGGAAATTGCCTGTTGCAGGGTATAGACCACGACATCGTGGCTGAACGGACGAAGAGCCGAAATGAGCTGATTGCGATCCCAGATCGACTTGTCAATAAACAGCTTTCCAATCTTAGTCAGGATTTCATCGCGAGAATCCAGGTATGTAGACAGAGGGCGTACGTGATCGGGATCAGGCACAGGTTCTGTTACCTTGCATTGTTCAACGTCGGGCGCTTCATCAAATGCAGGAGCCATCATTCCCTTCAGACGATACACTACCCGTTCATGTCCTTCGTCGCGAATCTGGGGAACTTCCAATTCCCGCCAATCGGCAGGAAGCGCTAACTGGATAGGGCAGTCCATTGCAGACTCAGCTATTATCTTGCGGACCTTCGCAATACGAATTCCCTTAGCTTCTACGCGAACACGGTAGGTGTATTCATCAAACGCTTCACGATCGTCTTCCGGACGGACGACGTGGAGATAGACGGTACAGTTCTGCTCTTCCGGTGGAAGATCTTGGTGACTACATGTGCGAAGAGCGCGACCCACAACCTGCTCAATACGGCTCATGTTCCACCAAGGATCCAATATGTGTACCTGGCGAATGAAGCGGAAATCAATGCCTTCAGCTGCCAACGGACTTGTGATGACAACCTTCACCTTTTCGCCATGAACATTCGAGCGGTTCTTCACAGCATCCAACATCACATTAATTTCAACATCCGTTGCTTCAGACGAGATCAGTATATACTTTCCCTTTGACTGACCTTCATATGAAGTCTTCTTGAACAGCGTCTTTCCCTTGTGAGGGGTGTACCCATGCTCTTCTAGCGCCATCGCAAACAAACGAGCACCGCGCTCGACGTAATTCGAATACACCAAGCAAACACCGCTCGAATTCTGGATTGAATTGATCACGCTGACGAACTTAGAGGAGTAGTTTGCAAGATGTTCGGCATTCAAGAACTTTACGTCCGTCTTGTATTCGTATTGGTATTTGGTCTCTTTAGGGATCTTAGTTGCCTTGAAAACATCATTGAACTTCTTATTTGCAGGGAATACAGACAGTGTAGGAGCCATCATTGCAGCACGCTTTCCATCGTCTACCTCGTGTGTTCCTGCTGTCAGGATCTTCAGCTGTTCCCCTGCAGGTTGGGATGCAACTAAACTAAGATACTTGATGCGATGGGCCTCGGGGATTTTGACATTGTTAAATCCAAGACTGAGTGCAGTTGTGTCGGCTACTACGGGTGGAGGAAGACGGAACGGAAACGTGAACGGACTCTCGCCCTTCGCATATGAGACGTAATCCTGGCACCACTCTCGAAACTTCTTTCCAGCTTCACCGTCCTTGAGATCACCATCGGACGTGAAAAAGTCAGATGCCTTCAGTCGGGTTTCAAATGGTTGCTTGCGCTCGTTCCATAAGAACAGGTTCATGAAGAACACAATTTCCTCGAATGTATCGTACATTGGGGTAGCTGTCAGCAGAACCAATACAAGACCATCGGCAACCTTGACAAGTCGTTCGAGATTCGCGGCAACCGATGTCTCTTCTGTTGTAATGTTATGTGCCTCGTCAATGATGATGAGGCGATTATCAAAGTTCTCGTGGACCCATGCTTCATCGATGTCGGCCTCTGTCCCCGTGAGCTTTCTCTCAATATTGAGACCAAACGTGGTATACGGTTGAAACTCGTAGAACTCGTTAATGATACGATCCGACGTTTTTTCTAACCGAGCCCTGATTTCAGGATCTGCCCAATTCTTCGGTTCAGACTCAATGCGCAGTAGCATGTCCAAGTAACGACGACCCGTGCACTGCTTTGAGCTAAGCGTGTCACTTGCCTTATCCAGATACACACGGCTCATGTCAAAAATCTGCGTCCGGAAGTTCTCCTGGACAGCCCGAGAGGCAACAACAAGCACCTTCTTATCCTGAAATTCGGGGCGAAGGATATACTCTTCGGCAATTTGAATACCAGTGCAGGTATTGTGAGTGACTGTAAAATCACCGAGCACATAGCGATGGTTCCCATCAATCATGAAACCATAATAGTCTCCTTCACCAATTGGTGTAATTGTGATTCCATAACGCAATACATCTTTGATCTGCCTTCGGGGTGCCGCCTTCTTACGGAACAGTTTCACAGGGATCATGTCGATGTCGCCACATATGTTTGTACGATAATAGTGTCCGGATACTCGCTGTCCTTTGTAGATACATGATTTCTCTACAATCCGTGTTGTTGTAGCCAAACCAAGAGAACGTGCAATAAATATAATATCGTCGGAGATCTGTTTGGATTTTTGAGTGATTTCATATACGCCGTTGGATAGGTACCCGTCTGTATCGATCAGACCCGCAAGTACTTGGAGCCTCACCTCTCGTGAGTTGATCTTGAATTCGTCAGGAACGTGTTTGTTATTGATAAGGTCATGTGTCTTCAAGAACGATAAAAAGACGTTTTCGTGTTTTTTTGAAATAGCAGTAATGCGATAGTCGTATCCACTTTGAAAGGTAAGCACCGAATTGTTCCGGTGGCAAAAATCCCGGAGATAATGGAGAATAACTGCGTCTTGGGAACATATAACAGGATCTCGTTGAGATCCATCACCAAGCCAAAGTCCTAAAATATACGGATCAAAATCAATTCGCTGAGGCGCGAAATCAACAGCTGTTCTGTAACCTTTGAGATCCCGCCGAAGCTTCGCACTTGCCTTCAGGAAATCTGTTACTGTGATCTCGGTGACCACGTTGCGGAATGATGTGTGTTGCAGACAAAGAATATGTTCGCTGTTCACGACATAGGACTCGCCCTTTGTGGACGTAACGCGATACATCTGATCGCGCCCTCTCGCAAGAGATTCAACTGTCCTCGGCGTTGAATCATCGCCCATCAACAGATCCCCCACGGCGACATCCTCAACAAGCTTTATGGATCCGTCGTGCATAAGGATGGGCGAGCCCTTTCCATGACATTTGCCCACGCCCGTCCCGTGAACCATGAGCAAATTGCGCGTCGGTGAGTCAGGAGACAGAATACGACGAAGCAGTCGCTGAAGGGGCTGGAGAGTGTACTCCTTTCCGGCCGAATTGCAGAGCTTTGTTCGTAGAGCATACAATGCGTCCAAACTCGCTCCCGGAAGAGAGGGTGTTTGGATTTCTGCAAGTTCAGGATGTGTCAAGTTGACCATTACTTTGTTTCCCTATTATTTACCAAAGATGCCTTCCTCGCCTCCCGAACCTCCTCCGGCCGATGCGAATACCAGTGATAAGGGAACGTCATCGACCGGCGCCGCGATGGGTGCAGGGGCTATTGCGCTCACGGTCATTTTGGGATTATGGTATTTCCTGTGGAATCTCGGTGCCGCGAGTCTGTCGTATGCAAAGTATGGATCAGTAGGATGGGCGATTCTGGACTTCTTCTTTGCCCCGCTCTACTACCCGTATTATGCCCTGGTCCTGAATACGCCCACTCCGACCATGATGGGCGGGCGTCGGCGTACCAAGCTATGGTAGTTTGTTTCCAGTAAGTAAGTAATGGATGAACTCACGCCCGGCTGGCGTCCGTCGCCTCCGACAGAGCCGTACCCCAGTGATCTTGCAGGCGGCAAGACGAAGCGTCGTAGTCGTACACGCCGCCGCACTCGGAGTTTCCTGCCACACAAGCGTCGCAGAACTCACCACGCCATCTGAATATCCTCCAGTCGGCACTCTCCTTCAGGCAGTCCAGACAGGCGCTGATTGACCTCGTCCAGCGTCTTGTCCTCGGGCAACTCATCGGGGCCATCGGGCAGACGAGACTCATCTACCAGGATGTCCACGAAGCCCGTTCCACACGGGGGCTTCTGACCAAACATGATGTTCGCCGACACGCCCCGCATCGTGTCATACTCAGCACCCATCGCCGCATTGAACATGTTCTTGCTGGTCTCCTCAAACGAGGACCGAGCCAGAACACCTGTCTCATTCTTGTTCATGCCGAACCGGTTCACCGCCACGATGCGACCGGAGAACGTCATGCTGTCCACGAGAACGCTCAGGTGGTGGTAGTTCACCTTCTCCTGCACGAAGACCTCGGAACACTCCTCAAAGATCGCCAGACGTGCAGCCTCAATGCCGAACACATCGTTGATTTCGTGAATATCGTTGGAGAACGTACGGGTCCCATCGGCACCCGGGAAGACCATGAGCTGATACATGTTGGTGCCATCCACATCCAGAACATACTGCTCCTTCTGCGAGTATCCCCCCACCTTCTCATCGTAGATCAGCTCATTCTTCACCTTGCGCAGATGGACACCACCCACGCCGTCAACACCCCTCAGCACCGTGTCCAGGATCTTGTCCTCAAGGAACCGGAGCTGTGTAGGTGTCTTCACCATATTCTCGTCAAACGTCAGGCGCAGAATCAGCTTAGACGCGTCACCATTCGACAGGATCGCATCAGCCTTGACACCCTTCGCACTATCTCCAACCGAATGCATGCACTCAAGGATCTTGTAAGGGGATGCGCGGAGCTTCGTCTGAACCTCTGTCAGATCCAGGATATTGCGAGATGCCATCTCCAGATCATTCAGCTCCAAGCGCATGATCCACGGGGACTTGCAAGAGTCCACGTTTGCTACCGTGAACTCCTGGTAGAGTGCCAGTACCTCGGCATCCTCCTCTACAACTGTCCCGCTCGAAGGTGGATCATAGTAGATGCGCACTGACTTGGTAATGTCGCGCAGAGTCGTGCGCTGAATGTCCTTCATCTTGGAGATGACGGCATCCTGATCATATGCGAACTCCGGCGTCAGGTACACCGTGTTGCCAGGGCGCTTTGGATTTGCAGACGCTGACAGGATCTCCTCCAGACGAGGCACACCAGAGGTAGCGTTCGCCTTTGCAGTGCCGGCGCTGTGGAATGTATCGCGGAGACAGAGGCCGTTTGCATGGACGAAGTTCCGGGTTCCCTCTACCGTGAAGTCGTATACGAACGGCGTAGGACAGCCCTGCTCCTCAATAGAGACAACTGTGTCCCAAATGATATTGTTCACACGAGTGAACTCGGAGCGCACACACTTGATGGTCGTTGTCTCAAACCTCGTCTGCTTCTCGGGCACGATGAAGGACATCTTCGTCCGGAGAACAATACACTCATTCACCGGGATACGAGAGAACCAGAATGAATGCGTCTTGAACGGACTTGCCTTGTGCTTCATCTCCCGAGACTTGCGTGCATGAACACCGATGCGTGCTAGCAGAGCATTCATGCCGTCCACCAGTTGCTCACTGATGCTCGTGAAGTTGATGCACCGACGACCATCCTTACCAACAGTCCCATCACCGGAGAGGTACCCGGAGAGCAACCCGGTCACAAATTCCTCGGGAGCCGTGTAGGCGAACGACGGCACCTGCTTGTTTGCCGATCCCCGTCCGCAGGTAGCGGACATGAACCGAGCAAGCTGGGAGCAGTGGATTACCGTATCCGTGGACGTCCACCCAGTCTTGATCTTGTTCTCTTGGACAGTTGTCTTGTAGTTGAATCCGAGTTGGTCAATCCACTCAAGTGCCTTCGTCCGGAACGTCTCGTCGTTGTTACTGATGCCGACCACATGCTCGTTTGCCATCCCCTCCGCAATGTAGGCCCCCACGAACCGTCCAAACACCTCGTCCAAGACAATCGTCTCGGGAAGACGATCCCGGTAGCCGCGCTCAATCCAGTCAAATACGTCCACGGTCCCACACATATCCGTCAGGGGCATGTTCGCCATCAGGGGAACTTGGCAACCAATCGTGAGCTCGTCGCCACGAGTAGGAACGAGGAGGCCATCTGTTCCCTTTGTCAAGAAGGACTTTGCCTTTGTTGCAAGGACCGTCCTGCCACCCTTCGTATGAATCTTCACGAGGGTATTGGATCCATCCTCATTGACGGGCGGGTGCTGTGTGACCGCCTCCAGCTTGCGCCATTCAATGACACCGTTCTCGTCCACTGACATCGTCTCCCATCCATCGGGCATGTGAGCAAGCGTTGTGTTGTTCGGATGAGACTCAAGTGCAGACGACTTCGCGATCCACTCCTGCACGAAATCTCCAATGCGGACTGAGCGTACGCATGCTCCGTTCTTCACCCATACGCGCTCATCGTGTGCAATCGAGTTGAGCGTAAGCTGCGTCGTAGGCTCGCCGATAGATTGCGCAGCCAGGGCACCCACCATCTCACCGGCGTGGACGAGACTCTTGATGTACCGGAACCGAACATCGCGGATCAGCTCATCAAACAGCGCCAGACTGAGACGGTGAACCACAATGACCTTCTTCGGAGCAAGGTAGAATCGCAGGAGTGCATGGAACACCCTGCTCTGCGGGAACTCCTTGATGAACCGATTGATGGCACCAACCACATGCGCAGGTGTCAGGTCCGTCTTGGTCGAGTATGAGTTCGCATACTTGGTCAGCAGACGCTTGAGATTGACCGGTGCAAGAACCGCGTCATTCTTGCGGAAGCGGAACACGGACTTGACAAACAGATCGCGATCAGCTACGAGATCCTCCACCAGATCCGGTGTCTCCTCGACAGATGCCGTCAGGAACGGGTTCACGTCAGACGGTGTCAGAGCGTAGTCGCGGTAGATATTCTCCAGCGTCATCAAGGGGAGCTCGCACGTCTGCGACTCCACTGCAACCGTGTCCACGCCGTCCTCGCCATACGAGAACTGAATGACTGAGCCAGTCACATTGCGCACAGTGCCATCGTGTTCGACGTGCTGGTCTTCCATG
>Ga0214919_10003287_pt1 | contig 24593 bp, 26 predicted proteins | sample LL1503_MetaG_FD_177994 | JGI IMG/M metagenome (GOLD analysis project Ga0214919, IMG submission 177994) | Freshwater microbial communities from Lake Lanier, Atlanta, Georgia, United States - LL-1503 | ecosystem: Environmental > Aquatic > Freshwater > Lake | place: USA: Georgia | collected... | reverse complement strand
GATTAGTGTCAGCAGTTATTTTTTGCACGGATTATTGGTTTACGAGATCATTCCGGCTTCCTCGGCCCGCTTCCCCTGCCTCAACATCCAAAGTCGAGACCGTTCACCCCCAAGTTTAAAACTTGAAAGAAAAGAAACGTATAACTTTCATCGCTATGTAATTGTCAAAGTAATTCTCATTACTTACCGTCGCTAAATCACACCCAAAATTGGGCGAACAAGGCGGCGGTGGAATAAGTGTAAGACATAAAACGGGCAAGCCATAATCGAGGAAAACTAGTCTTCGTAACGCTTAGATGCGCGCCCGCTCTTTCCTGATGAACCTCTAGAAACTACGCGTGCAACTTCGCGATCTGCCTCACGAGCCTTAAGGGCTTCGCGCTTATCGTGGGTTTTTTTGCCACGAGCAACTGCAATTTCAATCTTTGCTTTTCCATCTTTGAAATAAAGTGAGAGTGGAACCAACGTAGTACCCGAATCCTTAAGCTTTCCAATCAACTTGTTGAGTTCGTTTTTATGAACAAGAAGTTTGCGATCACGACGCGGGGTGTGATTGGTCCATGTGCCTTCGGTGTATTCAGGGATATGAACACCACTGAGCCAGAGTTCACCATCATTGATCATGGCAAATCCATCAATGAGGGATGCTCGACCGAGTCGTAGTGATTTAACTTCTGTGCCTGTTAAAACCATTCCACATTCAAAAACTTCCTCGATTGAATAATCGTGGTGTGCCTTCTTGTTTTGGGCAATAACTTTGCGGCCAATTTCTTTAACCATAACCGCATCACCGCCCTTTCCTAATTGTTTGCGTTAAAGGATTACACGGGCAATTCTCTCACTAGATGCGCAAGCTTTAGACCTTTAAGTAGCGGCGAAGCGTGACTACTGATGCAACGGTTGATACAAATAGGCCCGTTGCCAGTAAATACGCTGAAGCGACCCACACTTCTCCCCAACCGAAGAAATTAGTAAAGGATAATAGCGGGGCGACTTTGGAATCGATAACGCTCTTTAGGCCCGCGAGTAATCCTGTTGCAAGTCCCCAACCCACGATTGCCGAAATTATTCCTTCAAGAAGAAATGGCAACTGAATCGACCACGAAGATGCACCGACAAGTTTCATCACACCAGTTTCACGCCGGCGGTTAAAGGCTGCAATTCGAAGAGTATTACTAATCAACAATGCAGCTGTAAGTACAGAAGCCAGACCGACTAGTAGTGCACCATTTCTTAGTACTCCCAATAACTTAAAGAACTTTTCCAAAATACTGCGCTGATCTTGAACTACATCCACCCCGGGGCGACCAGAGAATGCGCTGACAATAACTGCAAACTGTGTTGGATCTTTTAATTTAACCCTAAATGACTCGGGTAGTTGATCTGCAGTCACATTCGCTGCAATTGCTGAATCTTTAAAGCGCTCCTGGAAACGATTAAATGCCTCTGATTGAGATTCATAAAAGACGCTTTCGACTGCCGGCATTGACTGAAGATCTTGCTGGATTTGCAGGCGTTGTTCTGATGTAACTACACCGCCAGAACATGATGGAGATTCAGAGAGTGAACCACACAAGAAAACAGATACTTCAATCTTGTCATACCAATAATCCTTCATTGCACCAACTTGTGCATTTGAAAGCAAACCAATTCCAAGCAATGAGAGTGAAATAGCTGTTGTGACAATCACGGCAAAAGTCATCGTCATATTTCGACGTAGGCCAATACCAACTTCGCTTAGTAGAAACCGTGTGCGCATGTTGTGCCCCTTATCCCGTGTATCCATAGACACCGCGAACTTGGTCGCGGATGACGTGGCCTAAATCAAGTTCAATAACACGCTTACGCATCTGATCCACAATTCCTGCATCATGCGTTGCCATCAAAACAGTTGTTCCTTCACGGTTAATGCGATCCAGAAGTTTCATAATTCCAACAGATGTAGCTGGATCTAAGTTTCCAGTTGGCTCATCGGCAATCAAAATGGGTGGACGGCTGACATAGGCACGTGCAATTGCCACGCGCTGTTGCTCACCACCAGAGATTTCTGATGGCAAACGATCACCCTTATCTTCAAGTCCTACAAGCTCTAGGACTTCAGGAACTTCGCGGTTAATCTCTTTTTGGGAATAACCAAGAACATGAAGAGCAAATGCCACATTCTCTGTAATTGTCTTATTTGGAAGCAAACGAAAATCTTGGAAAACTGTACCAACTTGGCGGCGAAGCTCAGGCACTTTGTGTGTTGCAAGAGTTCCTAAATCTTTTCCGGCGACATGGATTACTCCAGCTGTAGGGCGCTCTTCACGCAAAATCAATCGCAGAAAGGTAGATTTACCAGATCCAGAAAGACCCACAAGGAAAACAAACTCACCTTTAACAATTTCAAGATTTACTGAATCAAGTGCTGGACGTTCTTGCCCTGGGTAGATCTTTGTGACGTTCTCAAAGCGAATCATCTATTTCTCCCATTGCATCTGCGGCGCGGATATCGGGAAATCCGCTGTCGGCCTAATGCATAGTTTATGGAAAACCGAGCCAAATGCCGGTATGTAACGCGCATATGAGCCTGTGAAAAAAATGTGATTTATGCTTTAGGCAAGGAAATTACGAACTTCTGCGCCACCTAATACCGGCCTCGATAAATTCATCGATTTCACCGTTGAGAACCGCAGAGGTGTTTCCAGTTTCATAATCAGTACGTAAATCCTTCACCATTTGATATGGCGCTAGAACATATGATCGCATTTGATTTCCCCATGAACCAGAGTTATCGCCTTTGAGGGCGTTAATTTTTGCCTGTTCTTCTTGACGTCGACGTTCCAATAACTTCGATTGCAAAACCGCCATGGCCGTTGCCTTATTTTGAATTTGGGAGCGCTCGTTCTGGCAAGAAACAACAATGCCAGTTGGGATGTGAGTTAATCGAACTGCTGAGTCAGTGGTGTTCACACCTTGCCCACCTGGACCAGATGAACGATAAACATCCACCCGTACTTCTTTTTCATCAATTTCAACATGATCACTTTGATCTACTACAGGCACAACTTCAACTCCAGCAAATGAAGTGTGGCGACGACTTTGACTATCAAAAGGTGAAATGCGAACTAAGCGATGTGTACCTTGCTCGACAGATAAAGTTCCATAGGCATATGGGGCACTGACTCTAAAAGTGGTTGACTTAATACCTGCTTCTTCAGCATAAGAAGTTTCTAGAACGTCAACTTTAAAGTTATGACGTTCGCAGTAGCGTAAATACATACGCATAATCATTTCGGCCCAGTCTGCTGCCTCAACACCGCCAGCTTCTGAACGAATAGTTATGAGTGCATCACGATCATCATATTCACCGTTGAGAAGAGTTTGAACTTCTAATTCACCAATAGATTTCTTGACTGCATCTAACTCTTTTTCAGCATCTTGCACTCCAGAACCATCTGGTTCACTAGCCGCCAACTCAAAGAGTATAGGTAGATCCTCAACTCGCTGGCGAAGACCAGATAGCTTGGCAATCTCTGATTGCACGCGTGATAGGCGACTCGTAATCTTTTGCGCATTTTCTGGGTCATCCCACAAATTGGGTACTCCAGCCTCTTCCTCTAGCTCTGCAGCTTGTTTGCGAAGTTTCGGCAGATCTAAAACCTTTTCGATAGAAACAAGGGTCGTGTCAATTTCATTGATCTCTAATTGATATTCGCGCGCTGCCATAGCGCAAGGATAGCGGAGAGCGAGTTAATGAATAACCGATGCCGCAATGGTGGTCAATGTAGGCGGACTCCAAACATATAGAACCCTTCTTGTACTTGATTTGTACTAGCGGCATTGGCATGCAAACTAGCTGAGCTTTGGGATGTAAATGGCACAGTAAATGGAAATTTCACAGTGGTGTAGGTAGATATCTCAACTGAAGTTCCATCACATATGAAATCTGTCAGCACAATACCTTGTAGTTCTTGCCGTTTCATCGAAGAATCATCCGTGCTCCAATTGTGTAGTTCCAACATCACGTCAACAACCGCTTGATTGCAATCAATTGGAATTGCGGGATGCTCACGCTTGTTAATGAGCGCAAGAGGAGTGGTTGCGATTGTGCCTTTTCCTCTGTAGTAAGAAGCGCGATCTAGTGTGTGAACCCCTCGCATAGCAGCAGATTCTGTGGCTTGTATAAGTGAGCGCTTTGCAACCATCACAGTTGCAATATCAGTCATAACCATCAAACTTGCAACGGTTATAACAAATAATCCAATAATCACGACACTTAATGAGCCCTGATCATTTTTTAACTTTAATAGCCATTTCACTTCCATGGGCTGATGTTTTCCTGTGCAGAAGCTTTAATGTTGCGATGTGAATTGGCATCAATGTAAGAAATGGTTAAACGAATCCGACTATTAGCTGATAGGCAAGGTAATCGTGAGCATTCGTAGTTCACATCTATTGTGTTGATTTCACTTGATTTAAGACCTAAATTTTGTGCAATCAGAAGGATTGCCTGTTCAGAAACTACACGGCCAGAATGATCACTATCACTTGCGGCGTATGCACGAACACCTTCACGTGCCATCACTCGAACAATGGACTCGTTTGAGCTCACGGAGGCAAAGCTATTGAGATAAATGAATATTGGAATAAAGAGTGGAATAGCCAGTGCGACAAACTCAACAATGGCACTCCCGCTTTCATCCCGCAATTTTGAAATCAATTGAGGTTCTCCATTACCGCCGCTCCAAAAACCTCAACAACTGAATTACCGCCAAGGAGTGCAACTAAACCCGGAACTAACTGAGGTAATGAATGCCGCCTACGTGTAATTAAAAGCTTCATATGGGTAAAAGAATCTGGAGAATTCAATTCGATGACCCGATCCGAACTAGTGAGCGCTCCACTTATAGCTCTGCTTGAGGCATCACTTTGAGCCAGTGAGAAATCGCTGTTGCGAAGATTGGTTGCAACTATGAGTTCAACTGCAATAAGAAATAGAAAGATTAGAGGAATGAGAACAAGTGAGCTTTCAACATTGCCACGCTCCTGTCGAAGTTTATCCAGGAAGTTTTGATGAATAGCTCGTGCATTCACTGTTATCGAATCCCATTCATGGCATCGAGTGAGTTCTTTAGAATTGCACTTAAACGTGGTGCAGCTATAGTCCAGATTGCAGTGACTAGCCCAGTAGTCATGAGGACGACTAACACCCATCCAGGAACATCTCCTTTTTCATCTTTTAACCGTCTATAGAAGTTCTTATGGGTCTTAATGAGGTAATCACGCAGAACTAGCTCTGCATCGACCATTGATTTCATTAATGTATTCATATGTTTCTCTTTTCCGCTGAGTAGTGTGTGAAATTCGAGCGAAGCTCACTATTGTTCTAACTTTGTTTTCTAAAGTTTCTAGCTAATTCGGCTGTGCACAACTGCAACTGACTAGATAAGTAGGTCTGGACTTGTCCACAAACATTCGCACTCTGGATGCTGCGGGAAGTGTTGTAACTGGGGATTGAGGGCATCGAGAAAATCCACAATCAGCTGGGCTGCTTGGAGTTCACTTTTACCTGTATCAATAAATTTCAGAGCTGCGTGGGCTGCTAGAGCTGCAACTTGGTGGGCAACTGCAATCGGAAGTTCATCACTTGTTCCAATCGGAATGGATAGCTCTGCAACACCTATGCGATCAGCTTCGATGAGTGATAGACAGCGCCGGCATGGAGTGCTGCCAGGTTGAACAAAGGGCCCAACAGTTGCGGTGTGGCCAGGGGCTCTACCTATAAATAAGTGATCGTGACCATCGCGCAAAAGGTGCTCTACATACTGTGAATCAAAGCTGCCACATATGATGCGCAAGTTCTTTTCTGGAAGAACTGGCTTTGGTGCTCCTCGTTGAGCAAGAGCAAAAGTTGATGCCACAGGAAAGAGTGACCATTCGCGGGCAAGTTCTTCAATCCGATTTTTGTAGTTAAGCCCTAAGTCCGTTGTCCGCAATGATCCTGAGCCTAAATCACTATCCACCACAGTTGGATGCTTGTATGAAGCAGAGAGAGAAATTCGTGTGTTTGTTACACCACTTGCTAAAAGAATTGAGAAAAGTAAAGTCGCAGTTCGTGAATTGCCAATAATCTCGACTCCAAAGTTTTGGCGCGCAGTCATGATATCCACTCCACCATCTCTGACACCTTGTAGCCATGTTGCTTGACTTAACTCTGGTGCTAGACGTTTTTGTAATTGGCTATAGGCCGCATCATTGCTTTGGTCCTGTGTATGAGCTGCTCGGGATTGAATTGTCGATTGAAATCTATTATTGAGCTTTATCGTTTTTCTCTGGGTATCAAGAAAGTTTGCCGCTAGTAATTGATCAATAATGGATTGGATTGTCGTAATCGAAATTCCCAATTTTTCTGAGATTTCATCACAACTTAAGATTCCGGTGAACTGTTCAATAATTGATCTAGCCCCAGAGTGGTTTATGGCAACCCCATGAGATGAAGTTGCCATGGTGATGGAGCTTTCCTGTGTCGAATTCATTGTGCTGATAAAGACCCCGTTTTTTAATCGGGGGAAAATTGGGGCTGTGATGGATGATCTGGTCATGGGGCAAGAGTTGCTATCACCAAGGCCTCACGTTTTCACATTTTCAAAACCTGTGGAGTGTCCCTATAAATGATTACTCTGTGAGATGAACCATTACTGGTTGAATAACTTTGGTGGCACAAAGAAACCCCCATAATCACCAAGGAAGATGGGGGTTTCTTTTAACGCTAGACGCTCACAACGTGTGAGCGAAATTTAATTACTGTGCTTTGCCAAGGATGCGATTGACCTTGGTGCCACACACTGGGCAGATGCCCTGTGCCATGCGACGACCAGAGTCAGAGACCTTTACGGTTCCCTCGAAATCACGCTTCTCTTTGCACTTAACGCAGTAAGCGTCACCTTTGTATGTCTCTACTGTCATTTGTCTTGTCCTCCGTCCGACGCTTGCAATCCCGAAGGGGTTGCTCCCCGTGCGGGGCGAGCGTTCTGTTGAGTGAGACGATACCCCTCGATACGCTCAATTAAGCCTAAGTAGGCGCGTTTGTGGAGGGGTTTTTTCACCCCTTGGCTAAAAGCTTTTTGAGCACATCTGGGGCTGCGAGCGCAGTTTCAGCTGCCTCATATCCATCTAGGTAAGCGCTGGCGATTTCCGCCTTTGGGAATCTGGCCAATAACTCCTTGAACTCCGCCCCATGATCGAAATACTCAAGATGGATAGCTTCATGAAAGAGGACATAGTCCAGGGCGTAGCCAGGGGCGCCCTTGAGTCGGTCAGAGATGCGAATGCTTCGATCCACCCCCGTGCACGAGCCCCAGCGCTCGCGCATGCCTCGCCAAACCACCGATGCTGGCCGAAGGCTGATTTCTGGAGCTAGTTGGGTCAAAAGTTCGTCTACGCGTATTGCTAGGCCTTCTTCACTCATCGTGATGGCTGCTTCTTGAGCCCGAATCTTAGCCACCATCTGGGGAACCATCGCCCGTTCATCGGCTTTACTCATTCTGGCCGGGATTGAGACGACAATTCGTCCACCTTGGCGATAGGCGGAGATGTTTTTCTTTCGCCGAGTGGATCTAATGACGATGATTTCGCCTTCGTTGATTCCAGGAAGTGTGTTCTCACTTTCTAGCTCTTCAAATGCTGGAATATCCATAGAGAGCACGGTATCTCCCATCCTAGAAATGCTTTGGAAACCTCAACCACGTGTTGAGAGATTTTTAGAATTGCCACGAAAAATAAATCTCCCTTACACGAGAAAAACAGGTTGTGTCAAAGGCGTTCTCAGTTGATTCTCAGGCCAAATACATTTACGTTACGACCACGAACTCCTCGGATAACTGTTCTATATCAGCAAGGGGAAGGCTGATACAGAATGAGCGGCCGGGGAGTTCGCTTTTCTATCTGTGGCTTTTACAGGCCTGATAAATCATCAGGAATTTCAATACTGACTAAGTAACTTTGCGGCGTTAATAGATCATTTGATGTTGGCAGGATTCCGCTCCAAATTCGATCTCTACCTTCTAAATCTTTAACCTCACGAACTGCTTTCCAAAACGTTGCAGCCTCTCGTGCCAACTTGGGAGAGACCTGTAAACCAAACATCGTTGCAAATAACTGTTGAGCAGGAGCTGAGGTTGCTCTGCGGCGGCGCAAGGTTTCTTGCAAAGCAACAAGATTAGGAAGTCGCTCTCCTGCAGCAAGTGTGACAACCTCTTCACTCCAACCATCAATGAGAGCCAGAACAGTTTCTAACTTAGTCAGCGCTGCGCGTTGAGCTGGAGTTTCCTCCGGTGTGAAAATTCCTTCATTAAGTGCAATGCTAAAACTCTCTGGATTAGTTGGATCAAACTCTTTACCTTCTTCAGATGCGTTATCAAAGACTTCTTGTGCTTGACGCTGAATGGCTTCGATATCTATACGAATTCCTTTTCCATAATCTGAAATTGCTGTGCGAATATAAGAAATCAACCAAGGGTTATGAGCAAATAACCTTGCAACAGCGCTTTCGCGAAGAGCATGGAAAATGCGAACTTCATCCATGGGAATATTAAGATCTTGTCCCCACTCATCAATATTTTGTGGAACAAGTGCAGGATGAACCGGCTCTACTAACGGCAATCCCACATCGTGGGTGCCAGTAACCGACGCGGCTAAACCACCAATTGATTGGCCCAGCTGTGTTGCGATTAATGAGCCAATAAATGAGCGCAGCAGCGTGGCAATCATCCCTACGGGAATCTGCATTGCGTTTTCAGCCTCACTTTGGCCCGCTTCTCCATTGGCCTTGTTAAGTAACTCTGAAATCGCTGCTGCTAATCCAGTTGCTAATGGCTCAACAGATGTTTGCCAGCCACTGAGTGTTGTGTCGACCCAATCAGTTCTTGCCATTGCAGGATTTCTAGTTGCAGTTGTTTGTGAAAAGAAAGTTGCCTCATTGAGCCATAGCTCGGCAATCGCAAAAGCGTCCTCAATCTTTGCCACATCATTAGCACCAATAGGGGCAGAGCCCTTTGCAGTGACAAACTTCTTTGCAGTATCTCGAACAATGTTTTTAGGAAGGGCTTCAGTAGTTGCAGAAAACCCTGGTGCACTCATACCAAGGGCTGAAAACTGTTGTTGGATCTGTTGTTGCATCTGCGCCATCATGGCCGCAAAATCAATTGACTCGCCATCCTTATTTTTTTCAGGGTCATCTGAATTATCAGGTGTAAAACCAAATGGCGACATATGTAAATCCTCCCAAAGCTCTAACCAGTTAGCCATCTGATTTCTTCCCAAACTCACAGTGTTATTTGTGAGCGAGTCAATAAAAGGGCATCTTTAGCGCAACGCGCCTTCTGACGATAGGCTGACCCCATGTCTAGCGCCTTTCTTGCACTTATCTGGTGGGTAGTCCCAGCAGTAGCTCTGAGTGGGGCCTTGCTCTATGTTTTATGGGTTACAAAGTTTGAAGGAAAGTTCCAACAAGAAACCCAGCGCTCTGTTGGCCAGTTTCGGCGCTTTCAAGAGTCCCTTCGCGATTCACAGGCCCGTGATGTTGCAGCAGATGCAGTGCAATCCCCAACAACGCAGAGTTCAGTAGCTGAAAATAGCAAAACCCAGATCATCAAGCCGGATGCTTCTGATGATTCTTTTGACGATAATCCATTTCTGAAAAAATCCTAAGAAGAACTCCTTCAGACTGTGCGCTTTTCACCTCTGCCTCGAATAGCTTTAATCATACTTATGCTCTTTACCTCATTAGCACTTATAGCCCCTTTGCCTTATGCCATTGTTTTGCCAGGTCAAGCACAAAATATATTTAATAAATTAATTACTATTAAAAATCAAAAATCATATCCAGCTAATGGACGTATTGATTTAATGTCAATCAGGGTAACTAATCCAAACTCTTGGATAATCGGACCAGAAATCATTTATTCATGGATCAAAGCAGACGAGGCCGTTTATCCCCGATCTGCAATATACCCACCTGGAACGACCCAAAAGAGTGAGGACAAAAAAGCCAAAGCCGACATGGTTAACTCACAAGACAATGCTAAAACCGCCGCACTTTCCTTTTTGCGATTACACCCTGAATACGGTGTTACTGTAAAAGATTTACATGTAAAGAACATCTCATTTGATGTGAAGAAAACCGGTGGGCCAAGTGGTGGCATGATCTTTGCAATTGGCGTTATCGAATTGTTAACTCAAAAGGATTTACTGCAAGGACGCCACATTGCAGGGACGGGAACAATAACAACTGATGGAAAAGTCGGCCCCATTGGTGGGATTAACCAGAAAATTCTGGCAGCACACAAAGCAGGTGCCACACTCTTTATAGCCCCTGCTGGCAACAGAGGAGATATCGCAAATATTCCCTCTGGAATCAAGGTTGTGACAGTTGCCACCCTGGCCGAGGCCATCGCAGCCCTTTAAAGGGTGAGAATGAAGCTTGCGCCCTCTTGCGCTAGCGTATGGCCATGACAAGTAATGCAACTCCACAGTTCAATTTCAAAGGTCGCCGCAGTCCCCTCACGCTAACAATCACAATTCTGGTTGTTCTCTCAGGAGTTCTGCTCTCACTCAGTGGTTTCTATGCTGATTGGTTGTGGTTTAAATCTGTTGATTTCACTTCAGTCTGGGCAACAGTCTTAACGACCAAGATTTTTCTCTTTGTAGTCGCAGGATTGCTCACTTCATCAATTATTTTGCTTAACATCATCATCGCATATAAGCGACGTCCACTTTATGTTCCTTTGAGCATCGAAGCAGATAATCTCGAGCGCTATCGTGCACAAATCGAACCAATTAAGCGCTGGATTGTTCTAGCACTTGCTGTGGGACTTTTCTACTTTGCTGGTACTTCAGGTTCAGCAATGTGGGAATCATGGTTGTTATTTAAAAACTCAACTAGCTTTGGTGTGAAAGATGCACAGTTCAATTTGGATATTTCTTTCTTTGCATTTAAATTACCGTTCTACCAAACATTAATTGCTTGGGCGATTTCTACATTAATTCTTTCAATTATTGCTGCAGCAGTTGTGCATTATCTCTATGGCGGAATCCGCCTACAGGTTCAAGAAGACCGCACAACAGTTGCTGCACGTGTGCAGCTTTCAGTTCTTCTAGGTGGCGTCGTATTAATGAAGGCAGTTGCCTACTGGTTTGATCGCTATCAATTGGCACTTAAAGAAAGTAAGTTAATTACTGGTCTTACATATACCGATGTAAACGCTACCCTTCCAGCTAAGGCTATTCTTGCTGCGATAGCAGTAGTCTGTGCGCTGTTGTTTTTTGCAAACATCATTCGTCGCTCTTGGGTACTACCAGCTGCAGGAACCGCACTCCTTGTAGTTTCTTCAGTCTTGATCGCAGGAATTTACCCAGGTGCTATCCAACAGTTCCAGGTAAAGCCAAGTGAGTCCTCTAAGGAGGCTCCATTTATTCAGCGCAATATCGATGCAACACGCAGCGCATATGGATTGGATGATGTTGCCATTAGTGATTATCAAGCAACTGTTGCAACAAACACCGGGCAGCTTGCAGATGATGCAGCAACAATAGCCAATATTAGGTTAATGGATCCAAATGTTTTGTCTGCGACCTTTAGACAACTTCAGCAGATTCGTCCGTACTACAGCTTTCCTGAGTCGCTAGATATCGATCGCTACACGGTAGATGGTGTGAAGCGCGATGTTGTTATTGCCGTTCGCGAGTTGAATATTGAAGGGAATCCATCACGTAACTGGATTAACGATCACCTTGTGTACACACATGGTTTTGGGCTAGTTGCAGCGTATGGAAATGATCGAGATGTGGACGGAAAGCCAAAGTTTGCAGTCGGTGACCTTCCGCCTACCGGAGCGTTAGAAAAATTTGAGCCTCGTGTGTACTTTGGAGAAAATGTTCCAAATTACTCAATTATTGGAGGGGTAAAGACTGATACACCAGTTGAGTTTGATTATCCAGATGACACATCACCTAACGGACAGCGTAACTACACCTACACAGGTTCTGGTGGAGTCCCAGTTGGTTCATTACTCCACAAAGTTATCTTCGCCTTGAAGTACCAGGAACAGAGAATTCTTCTCTCAAATCTCATTAATAAAGATTCAAAAATTCTCTTTGAACGTAATCCTCGTGACCGTGTTGCAAAAGTCGCTCCTTGGCTGACCCTTGATGGAGATCCGTACCCAGCTCTAGTTGATGGAAAAATCATTTGGATTATTGATGGCTTTACAACAAGTGCTGGTTACCCTTATTCACGTCAGAGCGTTCTTTCAAATGTAATTGCAGATATTCAAGGCTCTGCAGCTATTAGTGCTCAGCGAAATCGAACTGTAAATTACATCCGTAACTCCGTTAAAGCTACAGTTGACGCCTACAACGGTACTGTGACTTTGTACGAGTGGAATGAAAAGGATCCAGTTCTAAAGACATGGGCAAAGGCTTTCCCAAACACCATTAAGCCAAAGAGTGAGATCTCTGCCCAGCTTCTAGAACATATTCGCTACCCAGAGGATCTCTTCCGTGTTCAACGTGAAATCCTTAGCTCTTACCATGTTAAGACAGCCCAAGCTTTCTATGGTGGTCAGGATTTCTGGCGCGTACCTCGTGACCCATCAACATTTGGAGCTAACGCATCTGCACAACCACCTTATTACTTAACACTTCAAATGCCAGGCACAAAGAAGCCTGTATTCTCATTAACTACTCCATTTGTTCCACGTGGTGGTCGTGAAAACCTTTCAGCATTTGCAGTTGTTAACTCAGATCCAGGTCCTGATTACGGCAAAATCTCTGTGCTGCAATTGCCACGTAACACCAATATTGCAGGTCCATCACAGGTAGCTTCAAACTTTGAAGCAAAACCTGAAGTTGCAAACTCATTGTCACTTCTACGTCGTGGTGGCTCTGATGTTGTATTAGGAAATCTGCTCACACTTCCAGTTGGTGGGGGGCTCTTATATGTGCAGCCTGTTTATGTCAGAGCGACTTCAAACACAGCTGCATATCCATTACTTCAGAAGGTTCTCGTATCCTTCGGAGATCAAATTGGTTATGACGACACATTAAAGGGTGCACTTGATCAAGTGTTCGGTGGTAACTCTGGAACTGTGGCAGGTGGCTCTTCTAGTGGCACCTCTGGTCAGACGAGTACAAACTCTTCACTTGCAAACTCACTAGCAAGTGCAAAGCAAGCTTATGCAGATGGCCTTGCCGCACTTGCGAGGGGAGATTTTGCAGCGTATGACAAAGCACAAAAGCGATTGAAGTCCGCTCTTGATGCAGCAATAAACGCACAGAACAAATAATGGAGCAGTAAAAGAAAAGTAATTACAAAGATAATGGCCAGATTTATGCGAGCAATTGCATGGATTTGGTCTTTATCTATTGATGCACATAAGATTGCTTCACCAACGCGGGGTGGAGCAGCTCGGTAGCTCGCTGGGCTCATAACCCAGAGGTCGTAGGTTCAAATCCTGCCCCCGCTACTACGCACAACAGTATGAAAAATCTCGCTGGTGGAACATCCACTAGCGAGATTTTTTATTTGATTCGAAGTGAGTTAGTAACCACAAAGAGTGAGGAAAGTGCCATCGCCCCTGCGGCATAAATAGGTGTTAATAGGCCAAAGGCTGCAATTGGCAAACCAATTACGTTATAGATCAGAGCCCAACCCATATTCAAACGAATAATCCTCAAAGATTTTTGTGAGAGCTTAAGCGCTGAAATTACACTTCCTAAACCTGAATTCATCAAGGTGATGTCGGCTGAAGAAATCGCTGTGTCAGTACCAGTTCCCATGGCCATAGATAAATCTGCAGCCGTTAAGGCTGCAGCATCATTAATTCCATCGCCAATCATAAGAACACAATGTCCTTGGGCTTTTAACTTCTCAACAATAACTAACTTAGTCTCTGGCATAGCTGCAGACACTACGTGCTCGCTATCAATACCCACAGTTAATGCAACTGCGGCTGCAACCTCTGAGCTATCTCCTGTTACAAGCCATGGTGTGATTCCCATTGATTTCAAATTAGTAATTGTCTCTGCTGCATCACTCTTTAATTGATCGCCAACCGCAAAAACGGCTAAAGCAACACCATCCCATGCCAAAACGCAAACTGTTAAGCCAGCATTTTGCCCAGCTGTAACAGCTGCCTTAATTTCTGGATGAAAATCTGTGCAACTGTGTGCAACGGCTGCTGGTGAACCAATTAAGACCACAGGTGATTGAGTTCCAAGATTGACACGGCCTGCAGCTCCAGATCCTGGTGTAACTGAGAAGTCTGTGACCGCATGATTCTTTGCACCAGCACCAAGTGCGTAGCGGGAAATGGCAAGTGCAACTGGGTGTGAATTTGCTGATTCAATGGCATTTGCCGAAGAAAGAATCGTTGCTTCATTAATGAGAGATGCAAAGGATGAACCTAATACTGCGCCAGCAGCAGCAGAAATAGTTGCGTTCTGCACATTCATAACACCCTCTGTGAGTGTTCCAGTCTTATCAAAGACAACTGTGTCTACATTACGTGCAATTTCTAGAACTCGTGGTTCACGCAGGACAATTCCACGCTGTGCACCGCGCCCTGATGCAACAAGTAGTGCAACAGGTGTTGCAAGCCCCAGAGCACATGGACAAGCGATTACAAGTACGGTGATTGCCACAGAAATAGATTGTGTGAGGCTATAACCCCTCAAATACCAAGTAGTAAATGTTCCAATCGAAAGAAGCGTAACAATCGGAACAAAGACTGCACTAATTCGATCTGCTAATCGCTGAATGGGAGCTTTGGTTCCTTGAGCACTAATCACCATTGCGGTGATACGGGCAAGTTCAGTATCACTACCCACGCGTGTGGCCCGCACAATTAATCGACCATTGTGATTGACAGATGCACCAATTACTTGAGATCCAGGAGCGACATCTACAGGTTTTGATTCACCTGTGAGCATTGAGTTATCAACTGAGCTTTGACCACTGACCACAATGCCATCAGTTGCAACACGGTCTCCTGGTCTAACTTCAAATTCATCACCAATTTGTAGCTGTTCAATTGGAACAATGAGTGGGAATCCCCCACGAACAATTGTTACCTCTTTACTGCCTAGAGCTAGGAGAGATGAAAGGGCTGCCCCTGCTCGTGCTTTGGCTCTTGTTTCTAAGAAACGTCCCAAGATGACAAAGAAAATAACACCGGCGGCAACTTCGGTGTAAACATCGCCTTCACCAGTTGAATTCGCATAAATCGACCATGTGAATGCTGCAATTGAACCCATCGAAATAAGGTTGTCCATAGTTGGATGCTTGAGATTTCGAAGCGCAGCTCGGTGAATTGGCCAAGCAACCATTAATACAACAGGTGCACTGAGTGCAATTACGAGCCATGCAGTGGCTGAATAGAGTGGATGTGGAAGTCCCAAGACATCTAACTGATCATGAATCCACATATCGATTGCATGATGCCAACTCATAACCATCGAGATTGCTACGGCAGGGACTGCAAAAATAAAGGCGAAGAATAGGGCGCGAGCTGATTTCTTACTATGCAACGTTACTGCCTGTGCATCTTGCAAAAGACTGGCCTTATATCCTGCTTTTTCAACTGTTTTGATTAACTCTTTAATATCCATATCCGCAGGTGCCAAAACGTGTGCAGTCTCTGTAGCAAAGTTAATGGTCGCGCGAACACCATCCATGTTATTGAGTGCTTTTTCAACTGCATTCACGCAGGATGAACAGGTCATTCCCTCAATGGCAAGAGTTGTGGGTTCTAAGATTGCTTCAGTTGCCATGGTCACTTATGCATTCAACGCTTTGATAACAGCTTCATGGACTGCTTTATTAGTTGATACTCCACTACCGCCAAATGGACCATGTTCACCTGAAGTATTTGTAAACACTCCTCCAGCTTCACGAACAATGATATCTAGGGCAGCCATATCCCAGACTGCAAGGGTTGGTTCAATTGCGATATCAACAGCGCCTTCTGCAACCAACATGTGTGACCAAAAATCGCCCATTCCTCGAGTACGCCAGGCAGTAGAAAGAATTGAGTTAAAAGCCTTTAAGCGTGTGCCAAAACCAACAAAATCTGAATATGCAACTGATGCATCAGTAATAGATGAAACTTGTGAGACTGCTAATTTTCTACTCCGGCCATTAAATGTGACATACGCACCTTCACAGCATGATGCATACCAACGCCGTGCAAGTGCAGGAGAACTAGCTATTCCAACTACAACTTCTTGTGTGCCATCATCTGCAACTTCGACAAGTGCGATTAGAGTTGCCCACGTTGGGACTCCACGCATAAAGTTTTTAGTCCCATCTATGGGATCTATAACCCAGTAACGCTTAGCCCCTGTTATGTCACTGCCAAACTCTTCTCCGAGTAATCCATCATTCGGACGATGAGTTGCAAGTGCCTCTCTGATTGCTGTCTCTACAGCGCGATCAGCATCAGTAACTGGCGTGTTATCTGGCTTAGTAGTAATTACTAAATCTAAGGATTGATAGCGATCAAGTGAGATTGCATCTGCAATGTCTGCGAGTAGGTGTGCCAAAGCTAAATCTTCGGCGTACTTACTTTCGCTCATTTTCTCTTCTTCTCTCAATCAACTCATGCACCTTATCTACAGATTGAATACTAATCCTCTGGCGCAACTGCTGCTTGGTCCTTGACCGATAACAACGAGCGAAGGCTGCTTAGTCTGGCTGCTCTCTCGGGATCAACTACCCCGTTGGGCGCAGCCCATGCATCAAGTTTGCAAGAGCTTTCAGCGTGTGAGCAATTCGACAAACATGTTGCAGCTACAAGTGAGAGATCGGTGAAGGCATCAACGATTCGACTGACATCGATATGCGAGAGTCCGAATGCTCTAATTCCTGGTGTATCAATAATCCATCCATCATGTGTGTCTAGTGCAAGTGCAATCGCACTAGAAGATGTGTGGCGGCCACGACCAGTTGCCTCATTCACATCACCAGTTAAGCGATCGGCATCTGGAACTAGTGCGTTAATCAGGGTCGATTTACCAACACCTGAATGACCAACGAGCACAGAGATTTTGCCTGAAAGCATGCGATGCAGTGCTACTAAATCTTTCTCACGAGAATCACTCTTAATTCCAGTGTGCAGGATTTCAACTCCTAGCTTTGCATACTCAGCTATGAACTCTGGAACCACTCCTAAATCAGTTTTAGTAACTACTAACTTTGGTGTAATGCCTTCGGTAAAGGCTGAAACTAGAAAGCGATCAATAAGGCCGCGACGTGGTTCAGGGTTTAATGCTGCAACAACTATGACAAGTTGATCTACGTTGGCAACAATTGTGCGCTCAACTTGAGCAGCATCATCAACGGTTCTGCTGAGTGAGTTTCTGCGCTCATTGACTGAAACGATACGAGCTAAACTTCCTTCATTACCGGTAACATCACCAACAATCAAAACTCGATCACCCACCACAACAGATTTAGGTCCAAGTTCTCTTGCACGCATTGCAGTGATAATCACGCCTTCGTCAGTAACACATGTTTGTCGCCCGCGATCAACGCCTGTCACAAGTGCTGAAATGGCAGTGGAATGACTAGGACGATCTTTACTTCGTGGACGCGTACTGCGTGCAGGCCTTACGCGCGCATCTGATTCATCGTATTCGCGTGGGCTCATAGTTTGATTCTCTGATTAAGCAAGAAGAGAACTCCATAGACCTGGAAAATCAGGCAGAGTTTTACGAGTCGTTGCAATGTTTTCAACTTCAATTCCTGGAACTACTAAACCAATAACTGCGCCAGCTGTTGCTAGGCGGTGATCGTCATATGTATGGAATACACCGCCATGTAATGGGGCTGGAGTTATGTGAAGGGCACTTTCTTCCTCAACTACATCTCCACCTAGAGCATTTATTTCGCGTGTAAGGGCAGAAAGGCGATCAGTTTCATGCAGGCGTAGGTGTGCGATACCGCGCAAATGTGACGGTGAATCGGCAAGGGCTGCAACGGCTGCAATAGATGGAGTTAGTTCCCCAACATCATGTAAATCAATATCAATTCCATGAATCACACCAGTTCCACTTAAGGTTAATCCACGCTCATTCATAGAAACTTTTGCGCCCATGCGCGTGAAGATTGAGCGTAATTGATCTCCTGGCTGAGTAGTGGTCTTAGGCCAATCTGCAATAGTGATACTTCCACCACAAACTATTGCAAGAGATAAAAATGGCGCGGCATTAGATAGATCAGGTTCGATTACTAGCTCTTGACCATGAAGCTTTCCAGCCTTAACACTCCATGACTGTGCTGCTGTATCAACTTCTACATCTGCTCCAAAGCTGCGCAACATATCAACTGTCATTTCAATGTGTGGCATCGATGGAAGTTGACCACCTTTATGTGTTGCAACAATGCCATTCTCAAAACTTGGTGCAACTAGTAGAAGTGCTGATAAGAACTGACTAGATGCACTTGCATCAATTGTTAAGGCACCGCCAGGAATCTTGCCAATTCCGTGCAGTTTGAGGGGCAAGCTGTATCGACCATCATGCTCAGTCGAAATCCCTAACTCCTCTAAAGCTCTAATTACTGGCCCCAGTGGGCGCTCATAAGAACGTGGATCACCATCGAATGCAACGTCGCCAGTTGCAAGAGCTGCAAGTGGTGGAAGAAAGCGCATGACTGTGCCAGCGTTACCAACATCAATTTTCACGCCGCCACGAAGCGGAGCGGGTGTAATAATCCACTGAAGTTCTTCTACGCCATTGGTTGTCACGTTCTTTTCTTCAATTCCAACACCCAGTGCACGCAAGCCTGCAACCATCAGTTCGCTATCTCGAGAAACAAGTGGGCGGTGAAGAATGGATGAGGAATCAGCTTGGGCTGCCAATATCAATGCACGGTTAGTTACAGATTTAGATCCAGGAATGACAACGAAGGCCTCGACTGGTTGTGCACCGCGAAAGAGCGCGGGCCAGTGTGCGTTGTTATTCATCATCGCCTAAGTCTATCGCGGCTAACAACACTCTCGTTTTACGCATATCCTTTGCACATGTGTGGACGTTATGCGCAAAGTGCAGATATGCGCGAACTCATGGAGCAATTTGAAGTCACGGGCACTGCTCCTGGCCAATCCATTCCAGTGAATTGGAATATCGCCCCAACGAATCCCATTTATATTGTTCGCTCCCCCATTAAAGAAGAAAGTGAAACCAAGAAAGATTTGGCCATAGTTTCCTGGGGTCTAATCGCTCCATGGCTAAGTGATATCGCAGAGGCAAAAACATCACAATCTCGGGCCATTAATGCACGTAGTGAAAGCGTTCATGAAAAACCAACCTTTAGAGATGCATTTAAACAACGTAGATGTTTAGTCCCGGCCCAGGGATACTACGAATGGGCAACTGCGTTAGGGAAATACAAACCAAAGCAGGCTTTCTATATTTCTTCTCGTGATGGATCACAGCTCTCCATTGCGGGAATTTGGAGCAGTTGGAGCGCACCGAATGGTGAAGTAATTGAGAGCGCATCAATTATCACTCAAGAGGCACAGGGTGAACTGGCAAGCATTCACAGCAGAATGCCAGTCTTCATGCCACGAGATCGTTGGGATTCTTGGCTTGATCCTGAGAATAATGAGATTGCGAATTTGCGAAATCTGATGGTAGTTCAATCCCCCGAAGCAATAGTCAAGGCCCACCCCGTTTCCTCAGCAGTTAACTCAGTTGCAAACAATGGAGCCCATCTCATTGAGGAAATTGAATTGGGTGAGCCAGAGACCCTGTTTTAGCGATAATCTTTGCTAGCAATGGCATCGACAGATTTAGTTAAAGAGAGCTCAGCGGAGCGTGCTGCCCGCTTTGAGCGAGATGCCCTTGCATTCACAAACCAGCTCTATGCCGCAGCGCTGCGGTACACAAAAAACCCTGATGATGCAAAAGATTTGGTTCAAGATACTTACCTCAAGGCTTTTGCTTCATTTCACCAATTTGAACCAGGAACCAATTTAAAGGCCTGGCTCTATCGCGTATTAACAACAACTTTTATTAATACCTATCGCAAAGACCAGCGCCGCCCTCAACTATCTTCTGGTGAAATCGAAGATTGGCAGTTAGCCGATGCGGCCTCACACACTAGTGATCAAGGTAAATCTGCTGAAGTAGAAGCACTTGAAAATCTGCCCGATAGCGATATCAAACGAGCTCTACAAGAAATCCCTGAAGAGTTTCGCATTGCCGTCTATTTGGCAGATGTTGAAGGCTTTTCATACAAGGAGATTGCGGAGATCGTAGGTGTGCCAGCTGGAACAGTGATGTCCAGACTTCACCGGGGAAGAAAACAGCTTCGTGAGCGGTTAACAGAGTATGCACAGGAACTTGGGTATAACGTCAAAGCCAAGCCTTCGGCTAAGAAAACAGACCCTGATGAGGGGGCGCAATCATGAGTTTCTCATTTGTAACGCCATGCAGCCAAGTTCTTAACTCCTTCGTGCTACTTATCGAAGGAAATATTGAGCCACCACAGATGCAGGTCATTGAAGTACACGTTGCCCAGTGCCCTGCCTGTGAAGCAGAGCTTGCCCACGAGCGCCGCATGCACTCACTTGTTCAACAAGTCTTGCAGCGAACTTGTAATGAAGAAGCACCGGAAGAACTTCATAACGCCATCTTCAACCAAATTCACGGCCAAACAGCTGGGGCATTTACCGAAGTTGTCACACAGTTCAGCATGACTGAGATTTCCATCGAGATTGATGAGTTTGGCCAAGTTGAACATCGTGAAGTTACGATTGAACACACCGAAGAAATTCGATACATCAATGAAGGCGATAATCCCACTACTTAAGGTTTAAGCAGGTAAGTTATTAATCATGAAACCTGCAGAGGAAGTCATCGGAGCCGTTGGTTTAACGGTCATGACTGTGCGGGCTGGTGATACATCTGTTGCAATGGGAATTGGTGATCTACCAATTGTTTCTCAGTCTCAATTGATTTCACTCATGGAGCATGCAGCAATCATCTCCATGGATGAGCATTTGGAGCCAGAGGAAACAACAATCCCCATTAGTTTTGAGATGATAACTTTGAGCCCATCATCTATCGGTGCAGAGCTGCGTGCAATTTCACGCTGTATTGAGATTGAAAACCGTGAATTAACTTTTGAATGTGAAGTTTATGAAGGTGAGCGCCAAGTTGCAGCTGCAATGATAAAAAGATCGGCGGTGGAGCGAGTTTCATTCCTCGCCCGCACCGCCGCGCAATCTTTAATTTCTTAAGCTTTTTTAGTTGCCCAGAAAATCTCTGCGATTTCATCGATCTTTGCGATCAACTTATCTGCAACTGCAACATCCTGAGTTCCCTTTGTTCCTGCAGCACCTGCAAGCTTTGTTGCATCATTAAATAGTGAGTGCAGTTGTGGGTATGCCTCAAAGTGTGGGGCTTTAAAATAATCAGTCCATAGAACCCATAGGTGCTCTTTGACTTGATGTGAGCGCTCTTCCTTGATTGCAACAGAACGTGAGCGGAAATCCGCATCAGGATTTGCTGCATATTTCTCCATGCATGCTTTTACAGATAGAGCCTCAATCTTTGCTTGGGCTGGATCGTAAACACCGCATGGAAGATCGCAGTGTGCGTAGACAGTTGTCTTTGGTGCAAACATGTTCTCTCCTTATTTATAAATTCGTGCCACTGGCACGCAGTTCGCATCGACTGAAGGAACTACAAGTGCGAGACTACCGCCCATGAGCAAATTTGGCACAGTCAAGGTCTCGGGTGGCTCCATGCTTCCCGCATACCGAGATGGGGATTGGCTCTTTGTCAGCTGGATAGATGGGGCGGCGGCATTGCACGCAGTTGGAAAATCCATTCTCGGCAAGGTCGTTGTTGTTGAACGTGAAGAAAGACCTGGAATCTTTTTAGTTAAACGAGTTCAGAAGTTTCACAGTGGCAAGTATTGGGTTGAAGGCGATGCCAATGAAAGTACTGATTCACGGACTTGGGGTTGGATAGAAGCAGAAGAGATTGTTGGCGTGGTTCTCTTTCGCTACAAGCGAGGTAAGAAAATCGCTTAACGAGTGAAAGCTTCGAGCATTAATGCTTTTTGCTCATCTTCATGCAAGTGATGATTTCCTGTTGCAGGGGACGCTGTTGCTCTGCGAGAAATACGACGCAAGATACGAGAGCCAAAACCATGACCACCATGTTGTTCTGAAGTGCGAAGTGCAATGTGTGACCATGGACCTTGATTTGCAGGTTCATCTTGCACCCACAACAAATTAGCATTTGGATGCTTATTTGCTTCTGCAACCATTTCATCTATTGGAAGTGGATACAAAAGTTCGACGCGAACAATTGCAGTTGAAGTTTCACCCAGCTTTGTGCGCTCTGCAACTAGGTCGTGATAGACCTTGCCAGAACAGAAGATCACGCGAGAGGCGTTACTAACTGAATCATCAGCAATAACTGGCCGGAAGTGTCCTGATGTGAAATCACTCAACGCAGATGCTGCAGCCTTTAGGCGCAACATTGATTTAGGCGTGAAGACAATCATTGGGCGGCGAGCAGGGTTCTTTGCATGCCAGCGTAGTAAGTGGAAGTAAGAAGCAGGAGATGATGGCTGTGCCACAGTCATATTTTGCTCAGCGCACAGTTGTAAGTAGCGCTCAATACGTCCTGATGAGTGATCTGGTCCTTGACCTTCATAACCATGAGGCAAGAGAAGAACTACGGAAGAGCGCTCACCCCATTTTTGAAGAGCCGATGAAATGAACTCATCAATAATTGTTTGCGCACCGTTGGCAAAATCTCCGAATTGGGCTTCCCATAAAACAAGGGCTTCTTCGCGCTCAACGCTATATCCATATTCAAAGCCCATGGCTGCGTATTCACTGAGCAGAGAGTCAACAACAAAGAATTGATTCTCATCAGAGATTAAGGCGCGAAGTGGTGTCCACTCATTTCCATTTTCTTTATCAACAATGACTGCATGGCGGTTAGAGAAAGTTCCGCGTCGTGCATCTTGACCAGCAAGGCGAATTGGTCGTCCTTCTTTAAGAAGCGAACCAAATGCCAACATTTCTCCAGTTGACCAGTCAATTGAGGCATCGTTGAGTGATTCAACGCGCTTAGCCAACTGTGGTGAAAGTTTTGGATGAACACTAAATCCCTCTGGAGTTGCGATTTGAGTTGCAGCAATTTCCCGCGCAAGCTGCTCTGGAATTGAAGTAACAATAGAGTTTGCATCCGGTGCAACCGGTGCTTTGAAGTTTGGATCAGTTTGCGCACTTAAGTTATTAACTGCCGCAAAGACAGCTTCTAGTTGAGTTTGGTAATCGCGTGCTACTTCTTCTGCCTCTTCGACCGTTATGTCACCACGGCCAATAAGTGCTTCGGTATAGAGGTGGCGAGTAGAGCGCTTTGCATCAATGAGCTTATACATCAATGGCTGAGTAAAGCTTGGCTCGTCACCTTCATTGTGACCACGGCGGCGGTAGCAAACCATGTCAATAACAACATCTTTATTGAACTCTTGGCGGTATTCAAAAGCTAAACGAGCAATGCGAACACACGCCTCTGGGTCATCTCCATTAACGTGGAAAACAGGAGCCTGGATAATCTTGGCAAAGTCTGTTGAATAACGTGAAGATCGTGCTGAAGTTGGTGAAGTGGTGAAGCCAACCTGGTTATTAATAACAATATGGATAGTTCCACCAGTGCGATAGCCAGCTAATTGAGACATCTGAAGAACTTCTGCATTAACTCCTTGTCCAGCAAAAGCTGCATCTCCGTGAAGCAAGATTGGAAGAACAGAATAGGCATGCTTAATATTGATTCGATCTTGCTTAGCGCGAACAATGCCCTCTAGAACTGGGTTTACAGCCTCTAAGTGTGAAGGGTTTGCTGCTAAATATATCTTTGTAGTTGCACCAGAGTGAGCAGTGAAAACTCCTTCAGTACCTAAGTGATACTTAACATCGCCAGATCCTTGAACTTGATTTTCTGCATAGTGACCTTGGAACTCCTGGAAGATTTGTCCTGCTGACTTGCCTGCAATATTTGCCAATACATTAAGGCGTCCACGGTGTGGCATTCCAATACAGACTTCATCAAGCTTTTTCTCTGCCGCAGATGAAATCACTGCATCAAGAAGTGGAATTACTGATTCACCACCTTCTAGTGAGAATCGCTTCTGCCCAACAAACTTGGTCTGTAAGAAGTTTTCAAAAGCCTCAGCGCTATTGAGCTTGTAGAGAATTCGAAGTTGTTCTTCACGCGGTAATACTTGCACCCCAACTTCAACGCGCTCTTGAATCCATTTACGCTCTGCTGGATTATCGATATACATGTACTCAACACCTACTGTGCGACAGTATGAGTCACGCAAGATTCCAAGAATCTTACGAAGCAACATGAATTTTTTGCCACCAAAACCACCAGTAGCAAACTCACGATCTAAATCCCACAAAGTTAATCCATGATTTTGAACATCTAAATCTGGATGGTTGCGCTGGACATATTCAAGTGGATCAAAATCTGCCATTAAGTGGCCATTTGTGCGATATGCCTGAATTAATTGCTGAATG
>Ga0214919_10003286_pt1 | contig 24595 bp, 20 predicted proteins | sample LL1503_MetaG_FD_177994 | JGI IMG/M metagenome (GOLD analysis project Ga0214919, IMG submission 177994) | Freshwater microbial communities from Lake Lanier, Atlanta, Georgia, United States - LL-1503 | ecosystem: Environmental > Aquatic > Freshwater > Lake | place: USA: Georgia | collected... | reverse complement strand
TCTGCACCAAACATGGGAGAGTCTTTCGATGGGGGTGAAGTGGACGGTTTTTATGAAGCGACATCAAACTGGTGGCGGGCTGGCATACGCAACGGTTTCAAGCCCGTATCCCGTCAGGCTGGGCATGCGCCGGGGGCTACCCAGCAGTTGCATTTTGTGCACGCCGCACAGCCGCAGTATTTGGGCGCCTACGCCGTAGGTGCGCAGATCCATGCGGCCGCGCTCGGGCGCATGTGCGGGGCGGGCGGTGCCGTCAAACTGCGATAGCAACTGCGCGCCGCTTTCACCACAGTTCAGCAGCACCACCACGCCGCGCCCTTCATGGGCCACGAAGGCCAGGGCGGCGTCCAGGCTCCAGGAATGCAGGGTGCGGCCCACCTCCAGTGCGTCCAGCACCGACAGCGGCTCGTGCACCCGGGCGGGCACCACGTCGTTAGGCCCCCATTCGCCTTTGACCAGCGCCAGGTGCACGCCGTGACCCGTGGTGTCCTGGAAGGCATGGGCGGTGAATTCGCCATAGGCAGTCATGAATGGGCGCTTGCCTTTGCGCTGCACCAAGGATTCGACCCGGCTGCGATGCGCAATCAGGTCGGCGATGGTGCCGATTTTCAGGCCGTGTTCGGCGGCAAACAACTGCAAATCGGGCAGGCGCGCCATGGTGCCGTCGTCGTTCATGATCTCGCAGATCACGGCAGTTGGGCTGCAACCGGCCATGGCCGCGAGGTCGCAACCCGCCTCAGTGTGGCCGGCGCGTATGAGCACGCCGCCGTCCACCGCCTGCAAGGGGAAAATATGACCGGGTTGCACCAGGTCTTCAGCCACCGCACCCGGAGCCACGGCGGCTTGCACCGTGCGTGCGCGGTCGGCAGCCGAAATGCCGGTGGTCACGCCCTCGGCAGCTTCGATGGAGGCGGTAAAGGCCGTGCCTTTTTTGTCGCCATTACGCGCCGTCATGGGTGGCAACTGCAGCAGTTCGCAGCGTTCACGGGTGAGGGTGAGGCAAATCAGGCCCCGGCCAAAGCGGGCCATGAAGTTGATGGCCTCGGGAGTTACATGGTCGGCGGCGAGCACCAGGTCGCCTTCGTTTTCGCGGTCTTCTTCGTCCACCAGGATGACGACCTTGCCCGCGCGCATGTCGGCCACGATGTCTTCAACAGGCGAAATGGCCACGGGCTCGGTGGGGGGGGTGGAGGCGGACATGAAACAACTTTCGCAAATTCGGGTGGAAATTCAGGGCGAATTTCTACTGCAGGTGACGGGTGGAAGATTATCGCCGCATTAAATGGGGGCCTGTGCTGGTGCAGAGGGCTAGTCGTCTATGGAGGCGCTCCAGCGAGCGTTCAGGCCTTTTTGCAGGTCGCGCCGGTGGCGTTTGGTGGGCCGGCCATGGGCAATGGCCAGGGCGGGTTCGGCGTGCAGGCGGCGCTGTTCGGCGGCCTGGGCGCGTTCCAGCACGCTTTGCGCGGTTTCCTCATAAAGTGTCTGCGCCACCGGCGCCGACCCGCGCGTGCCGCTGATGCCCAAGACCACAACCGTGCGCTTGACAGCGGCCTGCCGCAGCACCACGGTGTCGCCCACGCGCACTTCGCGCGAGGGTTTGACGTCGTGCCCGGCGATCTGCACCCGGCCTTTGCCCACCTCTTCAGTGGCCAGCGAGCGGGTTTTGAAAAAGCGCGCGGCCCAAAGCCATTTATCGATGCGGATGCTGTCCATCAGGTTTCCTCAGGGGCAAGGGTTTTCGGGTTTTCCCTCGGGCTTTGTAGTTCAAACGGTCATTCCCGTCGTGCATCATAGGGGGGTAGTCCACTTAACTTGGAGATTTGCATGCGTCGTGACCACTTCCTTAAATCCTTGGCCGCCTTGGCTGCTGTGGGTGCATTGCCCTTGAGCGCCCGCGCTGGGGCCAACTTGAAGATGATGATTCCGGCCAACCCCGGCGGCGGCTGGGACGGAACCGGACGCGAGCTGGGCAAGGCGCTGATCGACGCCAAGGTGGCCGATACGGTGCAGTACGAAAACAAGGGTGGCGCGGCCGGTGCGATCGGTCTGGCGCAGTTTGTCAACGCCTCCAAGGGCGACCCCAACGCCCTGATCATGACCGGCGCGGTCATGGTAGGCGGCATCATCACCGGCAAGCCACCTGTGGGCATGGACAAAATCACCCCGATTGCCCGCCTGACCAGCGAATACAACGTGTTCGTGGTCCCGGCCGATTCGCCCCTCAAAAACCTGAAAGACGTGGTCGAGCAAATGAAAAAAGACCCGGCCAGCGTGAAATGGGGCGGTGGCTCGCGCGGATCGACCGAGCACATTTGCGCCTCCATGCTAGCCACCAAGGTGGGCGTGGACCCCCGCAAAGTGAATTACGTCGCCTTTCGTGGCGGCGGCGAGGCTACGGCGGCGGTGCTGGGCGGCAACGTGACGGTAGGTGGCAGCGGCTACAGCGAGTTTGCCGAATACATCAAGGCCGGCAAGATGCGCCCCATTGGCGTCACATCCGCCAAGCGCTTGCCGGGAATCGACGTGCCTACGCTCAAAGAGTTGGGATATGACGTGGTTCTGGGCAACTGGCGCGCCGTTTACGGTGCACCCGGCATCACGCCCGAGCAGCGCGCGGCGCTGACTGAGTTGGTGGTCAAGGCCACCAAGTCCAAGTCATGGTTGGAGGCACTGGAGCGCAACGTCTGGACGCCCGCGCTGCTGACCGGCCAGGCTTTTGACGACTTCGTGGACGACGAATTTGCCAACCTGCGCGGCATCATGCACCTCTCGGGCATGGTTTGATGGGGGCGTTGTCCGACAAGCAGCGCCAAAGCGCCGTCGCCCTGGGCGTGCTAGCGCTGGCGGTCGGATTGGGCTGGGGTGCCATCGATATTTCGTCCGAGGCGGGCTATGCCGGCATCGGACCAAATTTTTTGCCTTGGCTGGTGGCTGTGGGCCTGGCGGTGGTTGCGGCAATTTTGTTGTTTGAGGCGCACAGTGGTGGCTTTCGCAACATGCCAGACCCGCTGGCCCACGATGCGCCGCCGGTTAGCGCCCCTTGCTGGAGCGGTTTTGTCTGGATGTCAGGTGCCTTATTGCTTAATGCGGCGCTGATCACCCGCATCGGCTTTATCTTGAGTTGCGCCCTGTGCTTTGCCTGCGCCGCACATGGTTTGCGTCAGGCGCAGTCAGGCAGGCGCCAAGGGCTGCGCAGCGGGCTGGTCGATGGGGTACTTGGATTGCTGATCGCCGCCCCGGTTTTCTGGATGTTTACCAAGTTCCTTGCCATCAGCCTGCCCGGACTCACCCAAAGCGGCTGGCTCTGATGGATATCCTGAACCAACTCATGCAGGGCTTTGCCACCGCAGGCACGCCGATCAATCTCCTGTGGGCATTTGTCGGCTGCGCCTTGGGCACCGCAGTGGGCGTGCTGCCGGGCATTGGTCCGGCCACCGCAGTGGCCATGCTGCTGCCGATTACTTCGCAGGTCAACGCCACCGCGTCGATGATCTTTTTTGCCGGCATCTACTACGGCGCCATGTACGGCGGCTCGACCACGTCCATTTTGCTCAACACCCCGGGCGAGACTGCCAGCATGGTTACCGCCATGGAGGGCAACAAAATGGCCAAAAGCGGACGCGCCGGCGCCGCATTGGCCACGGCGGCCATTGGCTCTTTTGTGGCGGGCACGATTGCCACGATCATGGTCACGCTGTTTGCCCCAGTGGTGGCTGAATACGCGGTGCGCCTGGGGCCGCCCGAATATTTTTGCCTGATGCTGCTGGCGCTGACCACGGTAAGTGCGGTGCTAGGGCAAAGTACGGTGCGCGGTCTGGCTTCGCTGTTTGTGGGCCTGGCTATTGGCCTGATTGGCATGGATCAGATCACCGGCCAGGCGCGTTACACCGGCGGCGTTCCCGAGCTGCTCGATGGGGTTGAAATCGTACTGGTGGCCGTGGGCCTGTTTGCCGTGGCCGAAGCCTTGCACGCGGTGTTGTTTGAAGGCGCCACCAGCGAGTCTCAAAACAAGCTCAGCCGCGTCAGCATGACCGCGTCAGACTGGCGCCGATCTATCCCAGCCTGGCTGCGCGGCACTGCCATTGGTGCGCCCTTTGGCTGCATTCCGGCCGGCGGCACCGAAATACCCACCTTTCTGAGCTACGCGGTCGAGAAAAAACTGGCCAAAGGCGAGCACCAGGCCGAGTTTGGCAAGCAAGGTGCCATTGAAGGCGTGGCCGGGCCTGAAGCGGCCAACAACGCCACCGTCACCACGGCGCTGATTCCCTTGCTCACGCTGGGCATTCCCGTGAGCAACACCACCGCGATTTTGCTGGGCGCGTTTCAAAACTACGGCATCCAGCCGGGCCCGCAGCTGTTCACGAACTCGCCCACGCTGGTATGGGCGCTGATCGCCTCGCTCTACATTGGCAACGTCATGTTGCTGGTGCTCAATTTGCCGCTGGTGGGCCTGTGGGTCAAGCTGCTCAAGGTGCCCAAGCCGCAGCTGTACTCGGGCATTCTGATTTTTGCCACCGTGGGCGCCTACGGCATGCGCCAAAGTGCGTTTGACTTGGTCTTGCTCTACGCCATTGGTGTGCTCGGTCTGGTGATGCGGCGTTTTGACTTCCCGACCGCACCCGTGGTGGTGGGCATGATTCTGGGCCCCTTGGCCGAGGCGCAATTGCGCAACGCGCTGTCGATTGGCGAGGGTAAATGGACCGTTTTCTTAGAGCGCCCGATGTCGCTTGCGCTGCTGGGTGTGGTGCTGGCCGTGCTGGCCTTGCCTCGTCTGCTGAGGAAGCGCGTCTAGCTGGCGGATACCAAGGCAAGGACCGGCCTGACAAAAAACTCGCACAATAGCCGGGGCAGCAAGCGCATATGGCGGGGGCTGCCCCTTCTTTTTTGAGGATCCTTCTTATGAAACTTCTCCGCTACGGCCCCGCAGGCCATGAAAAAGCTGGCGCGCTGGGCACCGACGGCCGCGTGCGCGACCTATCCATGCTGTTTGCCGATTTGGACTCGGCGCACTTGTCGCCGCGCGCCCTTGCCGCGCTACACGCGTTGAACGTGGACGCGCTGCCCGTGGTGGACGGAGCGCCGCGTCTGGGCTGCCCGGTGGCCGATATCGGAAAAATTGTGTGCGTGGGGCTGAACTACGCCGATCACGCCAAAGAGAGCGGTATGGAGCCGCCCAAAGAGCCGGTGCTGTTCCTTAAAGCCACCAGCTCGATTACTGGCCCCAATGACCCGGTGACGATTCCGCGCGGCTCGGTCAAAACCGACTGGGAGGTGGAGCTCGGCGTCGTTATCGGCAGCAAGGCCAGCTATGTCACCGAGGCCGACGCCATGGCGCACGTGGCCGGTTTTGTGCTGGTAAACGATCTGTCCGAGCGTGAGTTTCAATTGGAGCGCGGCGGCCAGTGGGACAAGGGCAAGGGCTGCGATACCTTCTCGCCCATTGGGCCCTGGCTGGTCACGCCCGACGAGTTGGGCGATGTGCACGCCCTGGGCCTATGGCTCGAAGTCAATGGCCGCCGGGTACAAAACGGCAGCACTGCGAATCTGATCTTTGGCATTCCTAAATTGATCAGCTACATCAGCCAGTTCATGACCCTGCACCCTGGCGACCTCATTAGCACCGGCACCCCGGCCGGCGTGGGTCTGGGTCAAAAACCCAGCCCCTGGTACCTCAAGGCTGGCGACCAAATGCGCCTGGGTATTGAAGGCCTGGGTGAGCAAACCCAAACCTGTGCGTCCGCACCCTAATGGAGCTACCGCACCCCGCCAGCGCTGCCTCGGCTGCCAGCCCTGTGGCCCTTTACTGGGACTTTGAAAACCTGCACGCCCGCCTGGTGGAAGACCGCCAGGGCGACGGCGCCTACAACACGCCCGACGGCCGCTTCAAGGCGCAAGAGCCACTGGTGCAGGTGCAAAAGCTGGTGGACTTTGCGGCCACGCTCGGGCCAATCGCGATCAACCGTGCCTATTGCAACTGGCAATATTTCGGCCGCTACCGCGAAGCCCTGCTGGGCGCGGCCATTGACCTGGTGCAACTTTTTCCGCCTGGCGCATCCGCCAAAAACGGCGCCGACATACGCCTGTGCCTTGACGCCCAGGAGGACAGCGCGCGCTTTGCCCATATTTCCCAAGTCGTCATCATCGGCGGCGACAGCGACTTCATGCCCCTGGCCCACAAACTCAAAGCTTCCGGTCGCCGCGTGGTCGGCATTGGCGCCCGCAAGTCCACCAACCGCTACTGGGCGGGGTGCTGCGATGCGTTTTATTACTACGAGGATGTGGTGGCGGCTTGAGTGCCGCCTTTGTCGTCTGCGTTGGAGCCACGCCAAGGAACAAAGTTACATCGGCATTGCGGGGTTTTTTCCCACTCTCTCCCCCAACCCCTCTCTCGCCCAGCGGGCGAGAGAGGGGGGCCAAAAGCCACATTTGGTTTCGTCGCGTCGGCTAGCCTTCTACCGGCGGAGCACCCAAAAGCCCAGTCATGCAAAAAATACGTCGCCCGCCAACTTTTCAAAGCAGGGGCCAGTGGTGCCCTAGCCGAAGCGAAGTAACCAAATGTGGCTGTTAGCTCCCCCTCTCCTCCCCGCCGGGGAGGAGAGGGGGCTGGGGGGTGTGGCGGGGTAAGCAAAAGAACTTTGACGACATTGGTGCTGCGAACCATGAAATTCAAAAGCTACTTGGCCAGTCCAACATCCAAGCTCGCCACCCAAGCATCGATCACCGCCACGTCATTAACCGCTTTGAGCGCGTCATAGGCCACTTGCGCTTCGCAGTAGTGGCGGCGCAAAAAGTTAAGCCACTGCTTTAAGCGCCCGGCTTGTTGGCGCCGCTCCAAAGTGGCGCGCACCAGTTGCCAGAAGGCCGCGATGTGGGGATGCAAGCTGTGCCATTCGACGCCCTGCGCGGGCGCGCCACCCGCGTGGGCAATAGCGTGCGCCAAGCCGGGAAAGCTGACGAGGCCACGCCCTAGCATCAGGGTGTGGCAGCCCGATTCGGCGCGGCAGGCCAACGCGTCTTGCACGTTCCAGATCTCGCCATTGGCCACCAGCGGCGTGCGCACCACGGCGGCAATGTCGGCGATTCGGTCCCAGTAAGCGGGAGGGCGGTAGGCGTCGGCCCGGGTGCGGGCGTGAACCACGATCTCACTCGCGCCCCCGGCTTCCAGTGCCAACGCGCATTCTTCAGCACGGCGGTCATCGTGAAAGCCCAAGCGCATTTTGGCCGAAACCACCTGGTGGGCCGGAACAGCGCGGCGCACGGCGGACACGATTTTGAACAAGAGCTCCGGGTCATCCAACAAAGCCGCGCCGCCGCCATGGCGATTTACGACCTTTGCAGGGCAACCAAAATTCAGGTCCACGCCATCGGCACCCAAACTGGCCACGCGCGCCGCGTTGTCGGCCAGACAATCGGGGTCTGACCCCAATAGCTGGGGCCGCACGGGCACACCCGACACGGTGCAGCCGCCGGTCAGTAGCTCGGGCACCACGCGCACAAACACGCGTTCGGGCAGCAAGGTATTGGTCACGCGGATGAACTCAGAGACGCAGCGGTCAATACCGCCCACGCGGGTCAGGATGTCGCGCAGCACGAAGTCCAGCAGGCCCTCCATCGGGGCTAAGACGATTGCCATCAGGTTGTGGCTTGTGGCGGGCGCGCCAGCGACTTACTGCTTCGCACCCAAGGCCAAGGCGGCTGCGCGCGAGGCCGCCAAGGTGCGCGGATCGGCGAGTTCTTGCGTGTCCCAGCCGCCCAGGTGCTGCTGCGCCACCGCGGCCAAGGCGGTGATGCCCGCCTCGTCGTCATTGAGGCAAGGGATGTAGCTAAATTCCTTGCCACCGGCGTGCAGAAACGCTTCACGTGCTTCCATGTTGATCTCTTCCAGCGTTTCCAGGCAGTCGCTGGTAAAGCCGGGGCAAATCACGTCGACCCGCTTGACGCCCGACTGCGCCATGGCGATGAGTGTGGGCTCGGTATAGGGTTCAAGCCACTTGGCACGGCCCAAGCGACTTTGAAAGGTGACCTTGAACTGGTCTTTGGACAGACCCAGCGCCTCGGCCAGCAATCGCGCGGTCTTGAAGCATTCGCAGTGGTACATATCGCCCAGCGCCAGGGTGCGCTCGGGCACACCGTGAAAGCTCATCACCAGCATGTCGGGTCGGGCCTGGCCGCGCCAGTGCTTTCGCACGCTAGAGGCTAAGGCCTCGATGTAGGCCGGGTGGTCGTGGTAGTGGTTGACAAAGCGCAGCTCCGGGATGCTTCGGGTTTGGCTAGCCCAGGCGTATACCGCGTCAAACAGGCTGGCGGTGGTGGTGGCTGAATACTGTGGATAGGCCGGTAACACCAGCACGCGCGTCACACCCTCGGCCTTCAAAGCGTCAAGTTGCGAGGCAATGGACGTGCTGCCGTAGCGCATCGCCCAGCGCACCACCACTTTGTGGCCGAGTTCACCTAACCAGCCTTGCAACAGCTTGGCCTGCTTTTCGGTGCCCAATTTGAGTGGTGATCCCTCAGCCGTCCAGATGCTGGCGTATTTGGCAGCTGACTTGGCCGGACGAAAGCGCAGGATGATGCCGTGCAAGATCAGCAGCCACAGCAGGCGTGGAATCTCGACCACCCGCTGGTCGCTTAAAAACTCAGCCAGGTAGCGGCGCACCGCGGGGGCGGTGGGTGCGTCGGGCGTTCCTAGGTTGCAGTAGAGCACCGCAGTGCGGGGCGCCTGGCCATGGGTGAAGGGGGGTTCTTTGGCAAACGGCATGCGCTATTCTCTCCCACCTATGCTCAACGTTTCAAAAATCAAAGCCATTACCTTGGACCTGGACGACACCCTGTGGCCGGTGGAGCCCACCATAGCCCGTGCCGAACAGGCCTTGGCCGACTGGCTGGTCCAGCATGCGCCCACCACGGCCAGTCTGCTGCAAGACGGCGCCATGCGCAACCAGTTGCGCATGGCCGTCAATGCCGCGCACCCGGAGGCGGCTCACGATTTCAGCGCCCTGCGCCTGGCCTACCTGCTGCGTGCGCTCACACACGCTGGAGACGACCCGGCGCTTGCACACCCGGCGTTTGAGGTGTTTTTCGCCGCGCGCCAGCGGGTCGATTTGTACCCCGACGCACTGGCTGCGCTGGCCGCTTTGGCGGCTCGGTTCCCGGTGGTGGCGGTGTCCAACGGCAACGCCGATGTGCATAAGGTCGGCCTGGGTGATTTCTTTGTGGGCAGCGTCAGCGCCCAGTCGGTTGGGGTGGCCAAGCCGCACATGTTTATTTTTCATGCCGCAGCGCGCTCGGTGCAATGCGCGCCCGACGAAGTGCTGCACGTAGGGGACGACGCGCAACTCGATGTGCTTGGTGCCTTAGATGCGGGCATGCAGGCGGCCTGGGTCAACCGCGACGCCAAGGTTTGGGCCCACGCCCAAAACCCGCATCTATCGATTAGCGATATGTCCCAACTGTGCGCGGCACTGGGCCTGCGGGTGTAGCGCCTGAGCCCAGCCCTTAAGGCAACGCCTGCAAAACCAGGGTGCTGCGCGTGTGCGCCGCCAGATCGGTGCCAGACATATGTTGGCGCACATATTGCCCTCGCGCAAAGGGCTTGGCCTGGTCAGCGTAGTGGGCGTCAAACAGCACGCCGCTTTGACCCACGGGGTTAATGCCCATGGCTTGGCTGGCGTCTGCAAAGTCAATGATGCGCCTTGTGGAGGGGCCATAGGCCACAGCCCAGGGTGCAGGCCCTATGTTTCCCGACAAGTTATTGGGCACTTCACGTCCACCCGGGACCGGCAGTGGTCCGACGTTAAACACGGTGTCCAGCGGCTTTTGTTGCCCCAGGGGGTGCTTGTGGGTGAGCGTGTGGGTTCTTCCCAAAGTTTTCATGATTTTTGGTGTTGCGTTGTGGCCCCCACGCTAGGGCCAAGGGTTGCGTCAGTCGATAGGGTACTACCCCACGCTGAGGGGATGCCGTACAGGGTTGCGACGGGGGACTTAAGCCTTCCAGGAAAATCCGTCGTCCTCGCTGAGCGCTAGCGCAGCCATCATGCCGCTGCGAACGGCGCCTTCCAGCGTGGCGGGGTATGGCGCGTACAGGTAGTCGCCACAGGCCAGCAGCCCCGGCGCCACGCGCTGTGGCGGGCGCCGCAGGCCTGCCGTGCAGGAAAACGTAGCGCGTTTTTCAATGATGGTTTGCACCGGCGTGAGCAACTGCGCCTGTAGGTAATCGGCGAGCTCGTTATTGCCCTGCGCCAATACCTGTTGTTGCACTAGCTCGCATGTGCCGGTACAGGCGCTCACGACAAATGCCAGCAGGCCTTCGGGTCCGCCGAGCTGCCCTCGGTCGAATACACATTGCGCCGGCGCCACCGGGCTGCTGCGCAAGGCCATGATGGGTTTGGGCAGCGTGACACCCGTTGCATGCGCGTAGACGGTGGCAATGGCTTGGTATTTCAAGGATTGGGCCACGCGCAGCCAGCGCTTCAGGTAGATCGACAAGTTTTTGGGCGCCCGCGGGGCGTATTCGCCAAAAGCCTGTACCGCGTGCTGCGCACCGGTGGCCCAGATGACAGCGTCGAAATCGCCGTCGGCGACGCGCCAGCGGCCTGCGTTCCACTGTGGGGCCTGGGCGCGGCAGGCCGGACGCAGGGTGGCGCCGCGCATTTCCAGCCAGTGGACCGCTGCCTTGGGGAAAAGGCTTGACAGGTCGACACGCGGTAGCAGCAGGTCTGAGCTGGCCAGCGCAGGCCACGCGGGGTTTGCGTCCCCTGGGCGCGCCAGCAGCGCGTCGTGCAACACGGTGAGAAAAACCTGTCCGCTGGCCTGCTGGGGCGGCGTATTGAGCGCCGAAAAGCAAAGGGGCACGATGAGCGTATCGACTACCGTGCTGTTCAAGCCCACAGACAATTCAGCCACGGTCGCCGAAGCGGCGCACTGAAAGCCCCTCTTTTTCCACCGCCGCAGAGCGCTAATAAGCGACCATTTGTCGCTCAGGCTCCAGCCACCGGCGCTCAAAACCCCTGCCAGAAGGTTCCAGGGCTGTGGCCAATCGGGCAACACCAAGCCTTCGGTGTCTGCAAATTGCAGGCACAGCGGTACGCGCAGCAGGGCGTCTTGCGGCTCCACGCCGACCAGGCGCAGGAGTTTGAGCGTTTCTTGATAGCCACCAATGAGGATGTGCTGGCCGTTGTCCAAGGGCGCGAAACTGCCGTCGGGAAGCAGGGCCGCAGGCGAATGCTCCAGGGCGCGCGCGCGCCCACCGAAGCTGCGCGTGGCCTCAAGCACCGTGACCCGGTGGCCGGCCTGAACGGCACCAATGGCAGCCGCAAGTCCTGCCCATCCGGCGCCGACGACACAGACACTTTTGCGGTTCACAGACGTCCCAGCGCTTGAACTTTCCAGGCTAGCCAGAATTTGCGCAGCGGCGTCAGGCGCACGCGTTGGTTGAGCACGGGAAAGCCTTGCGCTTCGATGTCACGCAGCAAGGCACGGTAGATGCTGGCCATCATCAGGCCTGGTTTTTGGGTGCGGTGGTCGGCACTGGGCAACAGGGCCAGCGCCTGGTCATACAAGCCATGCGCGCGCTGGGCCTGGAACCGCATAAGGGCGGTAAAGCGTTCCGACGGCAGGCACTTGAGGATTTCATGGGCTTTGACGTCAAACTGCTGCAGCTCGCTCACGGGCAGGTAAATGCGCCCACGCTGCGCGTCCTCGCCCACGTCTCGAATGATGTTGGTCAGCTGCAAGGCCTGTCCCAGCGTGTGTGCATAGGTGGTGGTTTGGGTCTGGGTTTGGCCAAAAATGGAGGCGGCGACTTCGCCCACCACGCCGGCCACCAGGTGGCAGTAGCGCTGCAGATTCGAGTAGTCCAGGTAGCGGGTTTGCTCCAGATCCATCTGGCATCCCTGGATCACGCTGTGCAGGTGGTGCTGGGTAATGCCATAGTGCGGCGCCAGCGGCATGAGCGCCCGCATGACGGGGTGGCTGGGGCGCCCGGCATAAGCCTGGGCGACTTCTTGGACCCACCATGCTAGTTTTGTGGCTGCCACACCCAAGTCGACGGCGTCGTCGACCACGTCGTCGACTTCGCGGCAAAAGGCATAAAACGCGGTAATTGCGGCGCGCCTGGGAGCGGGCAAAAACAAAAAGGCGTAATAAAAACTGCTGCCCGAGGCAGCAGCCTTTTGTTCCACGTACTGCGCCGGCGTCATGACGAGATTGTCGCTCAGGCCGTTACATCCAGAACGCGCGCCACACCAGCAGTGGCGCGTCCCAGGCGCGCAGGCGGGGCCGCGTTTGCAAAACCCTGCCGCGCAGCGCCCGTACTTTGTCCAATATGCGTAAGCCGCCTTGCACCACCAGGCGCAGCTCCCAGCCCGCACGGCCAGGCACGCGGTGCACCAAGGGCGCGCCGCTTTGCATGCGCTGTCGCGCGCTTGCCGTGCACTCGGCGATCAAGCCATCGGCACGCCGCGCTTGCGCGGGGTCGCGCACATCGGCCAGCGTCAACCCCCAGCGCGCGCAGCTGTCTTGCGCAAAGTAGCAACGCCCACGCGGCAGGTCGCGGCTGGGGTCTTGCCAAAAGTTAATCAGTTGCAAGGCGCTGCAAATGGCGTCGCTCCAAGCCAGCGACTGCGCGTCGTCGACGCCGTAGAGGTGGAGTAGCAGGCGCCCGACCGGGTTGGCTGAGCGGCGGCAATAGTCCAGCAGCGCGGCTTCGTCGGCGTAGCCGGTGCCGTCACGGGTTTTTTCGATGTCTTGGACAAAGGCGTCCAGCAGGGCGTGCAGCAGCGCCGCTGGTAGAGCGTGGGTGGCGACTGCATGGCGTAAAGGGATGAAGATCTCGGTCCAACGCCCGCCCAGCGGCTCCGAGTTGGCGTAGACGGCGTCCAAGTCGGCTCGGTAGGCCCGCAAATCAGCCAACCGTTCACTGGGGGTGGCATCGCCTTCATCGGCCAAATCGTCAGCCGTGCGGGCAAAGTGGTAGATCGCCGCAATCGGTGCGCGCAGATGGGGAGGGCATAGCCAGGAGGCGACGGGAAAGTTTTCGTAATGCGCGATGGCGGACGGTTGCATGGGGGTATTTTGCCTCGCCAGTTTGACAAGATTGATCGATGCGGCTAAATTACTAACCGGCTGGTCAGTATTATTCCACGCCAAAATTCCAAGCAATCAAACCCTAGCGTGCCCCCATTTCTATGACATTCCCGACTTTTTTCTCTCGGTCCGCCCTGCTGGTGGCCGCCGTTTTCCTCGCTTCTTGTACCAAGCCGACGCCGCCGGCCGAGCCGGTGCGCGCGGTCAAAGTGATTGCGGTCGCAAGTGAAGGCATTCGTTCGGGCGCAGAGTATTCCGCCGAAGTGCGGCCCCGCGTGGAGTCGCGCCTGGGATTTCGGGTCAGTGGCAAGCTGTTGCGCAGGATGGTGGAGGTCGGGCAGCATGTGAAGGCGGGCGAGGCCTTGGCGCAATTGGATGCGCAGGATTTCAAGCTGTCGGTGGACGCTGGCCGCGCTCAGTTGACCGCAGCGGTGGCCAACCGCGACCTTGCCGGAGCAGATTTCAAGCGGTTTAAGGACTTGCGAGAGCAAAACTTCATCAGCGCTGCCGAGCTCGAGCGGCGCGAGGTGACCCTGAAATCGGCCCAGTCCCAGGTAGACCAGGCCCAGGCCCAACTTGCCGGCCAAAGCAACCAAAGCGCCTACACCACGCTGCTGGCCGACGCAGCGGGCGTCGTTACCTCGGTCGATGCGGAGCCCGGCCAGGTGCTGGCGGCCGGGACCCCAGTGGTTCGCATTGCGCAGGACGGCGCGCGGGACGTGGTTTTTGCGGTGCCCGAGGACAAGGTGGTCAAGATCAAACTGGGTTCGGCCGTTACGGTGCGTGCATGGGCCAGTCAGACCGTGGCGCAGGCCAAGGTGCGTGAGATTTCAGCCAGCGCGGACCCTGTGACCCGCACGTTCACTGTCAAAGCGGCTCTGGCCAGTGCCGAGGTTTGGCCGCTAGGAAGCACCGTGGTGGCGGCTGCGCAATCGTTGGACCGTTCCGGACCGGTTTTTATCAAATTACCCACTAGCGCCTTGCAGCACGACGGGAATACCGCCGCGGTTTGGGTGGTAGAGCGAGCCAGCATGACCGTGCGCTTGCAGCCGATTGCCATCGCCACAGCAGACGGCAACGAGGTGGTCGTGGCCAGCGGGCTGCAGCCGGGCATGGAGGTGGTCGTAGCCGGTGTGCATGTGCTCTCACCCGGTCAAAAAGTCACCATTTACCAGGAGAAGGCAGTCGTAGCCGCGGCTCGGAGCCAAGTCGTCAATGCGCCCGCAGTGAAGTGAGCCGCACATGAAGCAAGACACTCCCAAGCCAGGCTTTAACCTGTCCCGTTGGGCGCTGGAGCACGGCGCGCTGACCCGTTATTTGATGCTGGTGCTGATGGTGCTGGGCATGGCTTCGTATTTTCAGCTGGGTCAGGATGAAGACCCGCCGTTTACCTTTAGGGTGATGGTGGTACGGGCGTTTTGGCCCGGTGCCACCGCCCAGCAAATGGCCGAACAGGTGACCGACAAGGTGGAGCGCGCCCTGCAAGACGTGCCCTACGCCGACAAGATCCGAAGTTTTTCCAAGCCCGGCGAGACGACGATCTTCTTCCAGGTTAAAGATTCCACCAAACCGGCGGAGGTTGCCAACCTGTGGTACTTGGTGCGCAAAAAAGTGGGCGATATGCGGTCGAGCCTGCCATCCGGTGTGCAAGGCCCGTTTTTCAACGATGAATTTGGCGATGTCTATGGCGTGATTTACGCCCTGGAGGCAGACGGGTTTTCCGACGTCGAGGTCAAGTCGGTTGCGGACGACGTGCGCCAAGAGCTGCTGCGGGTGCCCGATGTGAACAAGGTGGATCAATTTGGGGTGCAGGACGAAAAAATCTACATTGAGATTTCACAAAAGCGCCTGGCCCAACTCGGTCTGGACATGAACCAGGTGCTGGCGCAACTGGGCCAGCAAAACGCCATTGAGAGCGCGGGCACGGTTCAAACGCCTTTGGACGTGGTGCAGGTGCGGGTGGCCGGTCAGTTTGAGGCGGTGCAAGAGCTGCGCGCCATGCCGATTCGCGGTACCTCAGGCAACCAGCTCCACTTGGGCGATATAGCCGAGGTCAAGCGCGGCGTGATTGAACCGGCGGGCGTGAAGATGCACTTTCAGGGCAAACAGGTGATCGGCCTGGGCATTTCCATGACCAAGGGGGGCGACATCATCGCCCTTGGCAAGGCGCTCAAGGCGTCCACCGCCCACATCAATGCGGCGCTGCCTGTGGGCCTGCGTCTGGTGGAGGTGCAAGACCAACCCACCGCCGTGGCGGAGTCGGTCAACGAGTTTGTGCGAGCGCTGGTGGAAGCCATCGTGATCGTTCTGGCGGTCAGTTTTATCGCACTGGGGTTTCACAAGCGGCCCGGCGACACCCGCTGGTACCAGCGCTATTACGTAGACGTGCGTCCTGGCTTGGTGGTGGGCATAACCATTCCCTTGGTACTGGCAGTGACTTTTTTGGGTATGTACTACTGGGGCATCGGGCTGCACAAGATATCGCTGGGCTCACTCATTATTTCACTGGGCTTGTTGGTGGATGACGCCATCATTGCGGTGGAAATGATGGTGCGCAAGATGGAGCAGGGCTACGACAAAGTACGCGCAGCTACCTTCGCGTATGAAATTACGGCCATGCCTATGCTGACCGGTACCCTGATTACGGCGGTGGGTTTTTTGCCCATCGGGATTGCCAAGTCCATGACCGGCGAATACACCTTCGCCATATTTGGCGTCACCGTGCTGGCCTTAGTTTTGAGTTGGTTGGTTTCGGTGTATTTCGTGCCGTACTTGGGTACTTTGTTTTTGAAGACCAAGCCACACACGGCTGACGAAGATGAAGACGCCCTCTACGACACGCCGTTTTACAGGGGCTTTCGCCGGGCTGTGAATTGGTGTGTTTTGCACCGGTGGATCACGATTGGGTTGATGTTGGCGACTTTTGGAGCTGGTATTTTTGGCATGGGTCGGGTGCAGCAGCAATTTTTCCCGGATTCCAGCCGCCCTGAAGTGTTGATGGACGTGTGGTACCCCGAGGGAACATCGTTTGCCGCCAACGAAGCAACCACTGCGCGGATTGAAGCGCGGATGATGCAAGAGGCTGGCATTGATAGCGTGACCACCTGGATTGGCTCGGGCGTACCGCGCTTTTATTTGCCCTTGGATGCGATTTTTCAGCAAAGCAACGTCTCTCAGTTCATCATCCTGCCAAAAAACCTCAAGGTGCGCGAATCCCTGCGCATCAAGTTGCCCGGGTTGATGGCGCAGGAGTTTCCAGAGGTGCGGGCCCGCGTCAAGATTTTGCCCAATGGACCCCCGGTTTCTTACCCGGTGATGTTTCGCGTAATGGGCCAAGACCCGGAGCTGTTGCGCCAGCGCGCCAACGAGGTCAAGGCGCTGTTGCGTGACAACTCAAATATGCGCGGCGTCAACGACAACTGGAATGAGCCGGTCAAAGTACTGCGTTTGGAAGTAGACCAGGCCAAAGCGCGCGCGCTGGGCGTGACCAGCCAATCGATTGCCCAAGCGTCAAAAATTCTGCTGCTGGGCAGCACCGTGGGCCAGTACCGCGAAGGCGACAAACTCATTGACATCGTGTTGCGCGGCCCCCAGGACGAGCGAAACGCCATATCCGATATTGGAAACGCCTATTTGCCCACGGCCAGTGGCAAGTCGATTGCGCTGACGCAAATTGCCAAACCCACCTTCGCCTGGGAGCCTGGGGTGCTGTGGCGTGACGGACGCGACTACGCCATAACGGTCCAGGGCGATATTGTTGAGGGCTTGCAGGGCGCAACCGTCACAGCCCAGTTACTGCCGGATTTGCACCGCCTGGAAGCCCAGTGGCAGGCCCACGGCTCTACCGGCTACCGCATTGAGGTGGCAGGCGCGGTGGAAGAAAGCAGCAAGGGGTCCAGCTCCATTGCTGCAGGTATCCCGATCATGTTGTTTGTCACCTTCACCTTGCTCATGCTCCAACTCCACAGCTTTAGCCGTGCGATGCTGGTGTTTTTGACTGGACCATTGGGCATTGCAGGGGTGGCCGCCGCCTTGTTGCTGTCGGGTCGGCCCTTCGGCTTCGTTGCCCTCTTGGGGGTGATCGCGCTCATGGGCATGATCCAGCGCAATTCGGTGATCCTGATCGACCAGATTGAGCAGGATCGCGCCCGTGGCGTTCCCGCCTGGGACGCGATTGTGGAATCGGCGGTCCGCAGGCTTCGCCCTATCGTACTGACTGCCGCCGCCGCCGTTTTGGCCATGATTCCGCTGTCGCGATCGGTGTTCTGGGGCCCTATGGCAGTGGCCATCATGGGCGGACTGATTGTGGCTACGGTGCTTACGCTGCTGGCATTGCCGGCCATGTACGCGGCTTGGTTTCGCGTACGTCGCGAAGGTCCAGCAACGCAGGCTAAAATAGTCGGCTGACCGATTTCAAAGGTCTGGCTACGGTGCGGCATCTTGGGGTGCTGTTGCTTCGGCCGGACTCGTTTGTATTTATTTGCGCGGGTGGCGAAATTGGTAGACGCACCAGGTTTAGGTCCTGACGGTAGCAATACTGTGCGGGTTCGAGTCCCGCCCCGCGCACCACCCATTGGTATTTGTCCACCCCTTTTCGGGCCACGCACAGCCGCAATCGGCGGGCGTGGCCCCTGTCCCTTAGGAGCATCTTTATGACCGTTATCGTTGAAACACTGGAAAAGCTGGAACGCAAAATCACCCTCAATTTGCCGCTCGATGCAGTGCAGTCCGAGGTAGGTACGCGTCTGCGCAAAATGGCTCGGACGGTCAAGATGGACGGGTTTCGCCCCGGCAAGGTTCCCATGAACGTGGTGACCCAGCGCTACGGCTACTCGGTCCATTACGAAGTGATGAACGACAAGGTGGGTGAAGCCTTCGCCGCAGCCACCAACCAAGCCAAGCTTCGGGTTGCAGGTCAGCCTCGGATTGAAGAAGCCAAAGGCGCAGCCGAAGGTTTTATGGCCTTTGATGCGATTTTTGAGGTTTTTCCTGAGGTCAAGATTGGTGATTTGTCCACCGCACAGGTTGAAAAAGTCAATGCCGAAGTGACAGACGCAGCTGTCGACAAAACCGTCGATATCTTGCTCAAGCAGCGCCGAACCTTTTCCTTGCGGCCCCACGATGCAGCGGCGCAGGATACCGACCGTGTGACGGTTGACTTTGAGGGAAAAATCGACGGCGAGCCGTTTGATGGTGGCAAAGCTGAAGATTTCCAGTTCGTTCTGGGCGATGGCCAGATGCTAAAAGAGTTCGAAGAAGCGACGCGTGGAATGAAGTTTGGCGAAAGCAAAACCTTTCCATTGGCTTTCCCAGCCGATTACCACGGCAAGGACGTGGCCGGAAAAACAGCCGACTTCATGGTCACCCTGAAGAAAGTGGAAGCAGCCCAAGTGCCGGAGGTGGACGACGCTTTTGCCGCCTCTCTGGGAATTGCCGATGCTACGGTGGACGGCCTGCGTACCGACATCCGGAAAAATCTGCAGCGTGAGGTTAAATCCCGGTTGCTGGGGCGCAACAAACAGGTGGTGATGGATGCCTTGCTTGCCAAGGCGGAGCTTGACTTGCCCAAGGCTAGCGTCCAATCCGAAGTGGATCGCCTGATCGAAGGCGCCCGCGCTGACCTGAAGCAGCGCGGAATCAAGGATGCGGACAAAGCTCCGATTCCAGCTGAGTTGTTCACCGCCCAAGCTGAGCGTCGCGTGCGTTTGGGCTTGGTGGTGGCCGAGTTGGTGCGCACGAATCAGTTGCATGCCACGCCGGAGCAGATCAAAGCACACATCGACGAGCTTGCTGCAAGCTATGAAAAGCCAGCCGACGTGGTGCGCTGGTACTACGGCGACAACCGCCGCATGGCCGAGGTGGAATCCATCGTCATTGAAAACAACGTCACGGCGTTTGTACTGTCCCAAGTTCAGGTATCAGAAAAGGCGATCAGCTTTGACGACCTGATGGGGCAGAATTGAACCCAGCGCTGCGTAGCCGGTTTTGAAAGGTAAACGCCATAGTATCGCTAAAGCTGTTGGGCACCTTGTAGTCTTGCAATGATGCCCCATGTGTTAGTCGGAAATCCCCGATTCGGTGGAGCTCTTATTTATTCGGAGAAGCTATGAACGTGAAATTTGGAACCCCAGGCGCACTAGAAACTCAGGGCCTGGGTATGGTTCCCATGGTGATTGAGCAGTCCGGTCGAGGTGAGCGTTCGTATGACATTTATTCGCGCCTGCTCAAGGAGCGCGTCATTTTCTTGGTTGGGCCGGTCAATGACCAGACGGCCAATTTGGTGGTGGCGCAGCTGCTGTTTCTGGAAAGCGAAAACCCGGACAAGGACATTTCCTTTTACATCAACTCGCCGGGCGGCTCGGTGAGCGCCGGAATGGCGATTTTTGACACCATGAACTTCATCAAGCCCGACGTATCGACGCTGTGCATCGGTATGGCCGCCAGCATGGGTGCGTTTTTGCTCACAGCGGGCGCCAAGGGCAAGCGTTTTTCGCTACCTAACTCCAAGGTCATGATTCACCAGCCCTTGGGCGGAACGCAGGGCCAGGCCACTGAAATCGAAATTCACGCCCGGGAAATTTTGAAAACGCGTGAGCAGTTGAACAAAATCTTGGCCGACCGCACTGGACAGCCGCTAGACAAAATTGAGCGCGATACCGAGCGCGATTACTATTTGTCGGCTGATGAGGCCAAAGAATACGGACTGATTGACCAGGTGATCGCCAAACGACCCTGACAATCGCGCCGCGCGCGAGGCGGCCCCAGGCGGCGCCTTTACCAATGAAACCGACGGAGATGTGGTTATCATTGAGACCACTAACGAAAAGGCAAATGTCACATGGCCGAGAAAAAAGGCGGTTCGAGCGAAAAGAACCTGTATTGTTCCTTTTGCGGAAAGAGTCAGCACGAAGTTAAAAAGCTGATTGCGGGGCCCTCGGTGTTCGTTTGTGACGAATGCATTGACCTGTGCAATGAAATCATCCGCGATGAAGTTCCGTCCATTTCGGGTGAAAGCGAAGGCCGGGTCGGATTGCCGACGCCATCGGAGATAAAAGCTAATTTAGACAACTATGTCATTGGACAGGAAACCGCCAAACGCACTTTGTCCGTGGCCGTTTATAACCACTACAAGCGCCTGCGCCACCAAGAAAAGGCCAAAAAAGACGACGTAGAGTTGGCCAAAAGCAATATCTTGCTAATCGGCCCCACTGGATCCGGAAAAACGCTGTTAGCCCAAACTTTGGCCCGCATGCTGGATGTCCCGTTTGTCATGGCAGACGCTACCACCCTGACCGAAGCGGGTTATGTAGGTGAGGATGTTGAGAATATCGTCCTTAAGCTCTTGCAAAGTTGCAATTACGAGGTGGAGCGCGCCCAACGCGGCATTGTTTACATCGATGAAATCGACAAAATTTCGCGCAAATCGGACAACCCGTCCATTACCCGGGATGTTTCGGGCGAGGGCGTTCAACAGGCTTTACTCAAGCTGATCGAAGGCACCATGGCCAGCGTGCCACCGCAAGGTGGGCGCAAGCACCCGAACCAGGACTTTGTGCAAATCGACACAACCAATATTTTGTTCATTTGTGGTGGCGCATTTTCGGGTCTGGAAAAAGTCATTGAAAACCGCACGCAGTCCTCCGGCATTGGGTTTGGAGCGACCGTCATGAGCAAAGCGCAGCGCAGCTTAACCGAGGTGTTTAAAGACGTGGAACCCGAGGATCTCATCAAGTTTGGTTTGATCCCCGAGCTGGTAGGTCGCATGCCGGTAGTGGCTACGCTGGCCGAACTGACCGAAGATGCGATGGTGCAAATTCTGACCGAACCGAAAAACGCCTTGGTAAAGCAATACGCCAAACTCATTGCGATGGAAGGTGCAGAGTTGGAAATTCGACCCGACGCGCTGCGGGCCATTGCCAAGCAGGCACTTTCACGAAAGACCGGGGCGCGCGGCTTGCGGTCGATCTTGGAGCAATCGTTGTTGGGTACCATGTACCAACTGCCGGATTCCAACGATGTTGAAAAGGTAGTGGTCGATGCGTCTACCATTGAGGAAAACCATCCGCCGTTACTGGTTTATCGAGAGTTGGCGAAAAAAGCCTGATTTTCGGCCGGGCTTTAGGCCGTGTGGTTATATGCAGTGTGTTCGGCTTGCTTTGCAGGCTGGGACAGTTTTCCGATAGCGCTTGAAATCGAAGTAAACCGTGCCATATCCAACGAGTAACAAAAAGGTTTTTATGTCTGGTCACACCCCTCTCGCTGCGATTCCAATTGATCTGCCCATGTTGCCGCTGCGCGACGTGGTCGTATTTCCCCACATGGTGATTCCCTTGTTTGTGGGGCGCCCCAAAAGCATAAAAGCTCTTGAAGCGGCCATGGATGCCGAGCGACGAATCATGTTGGTGGCGCAAAAGACAGCTGCCAAGGATGATCCCTTGGTCAGCGACATGTTTGAAGTAGGTTGCATATCGACCATTTTGCAAATGCTCAAGTTGCCCGATGGCACGGTCAAGGTGCTGGTGGAAGGTCACCAGCGCGCAACCGTGAATCGGATTGACGATGGAGAGTCGCATTTTGTTGCCCTGGTCACGCCGATCGAGCTCTCTGCCACCAGCGTTGAGGCTTTGGACAAAAATAGCACCAGCGAAATAGAAGCACTTCGTCGGGCGGTGATGCAGCAGTTCGATCAATACGTCAAACTTAACAAGAAAATTCCTCCTGAAATCCTGACGTCGATTGCCAGCATTGACGATCCCGGCCGCCTGGCTGACACGATCGCTGCGCATTTGCCGTTGAAGTTGGAAAGCAAGCAGGCGATTTTGGCCATTTCTGCTGTCAAAGCCCGACTGGAGAATTTGTTCGAACAAATTGAGCGGGAAGTTGACATTCTCAATGTAGACAAAAAAATTCGTGGCCGTGTAAAACGGCAGATGGAAAAAAACCAACGAGATTTTTATCTCAATGAGCAGGTAAAAGCCATTCAAAAAGAGTTGGGTGATGGTGAAGACGGTGCCGACATCGAAGAAATTGAGAAAAAAATCAAAGCCGCAAAGATGCCTAAAGAGGCACTGAAGAAGGCCGAAGGAGAGCTTAAAAAGCTCAAGCTCATGTCTCCCATGTCTGCTGAAGCCACGGTGGTGCGCAATTACATAGACGTATTGACCGGTTTGCCGTGGGCTACCAAAACAAAGATAAAGCACGACTTGGGAAACGCCGAAACCGTTCTAAACCAAGACCATTACGGCTTGGACAAGGTAAAGGACCGGATACTGGAGTATTTGGCAGTTCAACAACGCGTGGACAAGGTCAAGGCGCCGATTTTGTGTTTAGTTGGTCCTCCCGGGGTTGGAAAGACCTCACTGGGGCAGTCAATTGCCAAAGCGACGGGGCGTAAATATGTCCGTATGGCACTGGGCGGCATGCGTGATGAGGCAGAAATCCGTGGTCATAGACGCACTTATATAGGCGCTATGCCAGGAAAAGTGCTGCAAAGCCTTAGCAAGGTTGGAACCCGCAATCCATTGTTTTTGCTCGATGAAATCGACAAGCTGGGTACCGATTTCCGAGGCGACCCTAGCAGCGCGTTGCTTGAAGTTTTGGACCCCGAACAGAACCATAAATTTGGTGATCATTATGTGGAAGTGGACTATGACCTGAGTGACGTCATGTTCGTGGCTACGTCTAATTCAATGAACATTCCCCCGGCACTGCTGGACCGCATGGAAGTTATCCGCCTGTCGGGTTACACCGAGGACGAGAAGACCAACATTGCGATTACGTACTTGCTGCCAAAACAGATGAAGAACAACGGCGTCAAGGACGCGGAGCTTGCGATTTCGGAGGATGCCGTTCGAGACATCGTTCGCTACTACACCCGCGAGGCGGGCGTGCGCTCCTTGGAGCGTGAACTGTCCAAGATCTGTCGCAAAGTGGTTAAAGGATTGTTGCTGAAAAAGTTGTCGCCCAAGGTAAGCGTGACTGCAGACAACCTCAACGACTATTTGGGAGTGCGCAAGTTTAGTTATGGCCGAGCAGAAGAGCTGAACCAAGTGGGTCAAGTCGTCGGATTGGCTTGGACCGAAGTGGGCGGCGATTTACTGACCATTGAGGCTGCGCTGATTCCAGGCAAAGGCGTAATTACGCGTACGGGTTCGCTAGGGGATGTGATGAAAGAATCGGTGGAAGCTGCGCGCACGGTGGTGCGTAGTCGCGCCAAACGCCTTGGTATAAAGGATGAGGCATTTGAGAAAAAAGATATTCACATCCATGTCCCGGACGGAGCAACTCCAAAAGACGGACCCAGTGCCGGAGCTGCAATGGCGACCGCTTTTGTGTCCGCGCTCACAGGTATTGCCGTCCGCGGTGACGTAGCGATGACGGGTGAGATCACCCTTCGCGGCGAGATTACCGAAATTGGTGGCCTGAAGGAAAAACTGCTTGCTGCACTGCGCGGTGGGATTAAAACCGTACTGATACCCGAGGCCAATGCCAAAGATTTGCAAGAAATACCGGAAAATGTGAAGAACGGACTTGAAATTATTCCGGTGCGTTGGATTGATAAAGTGTTGGAATTGGCCTTGGTGTCGCAGCCGATCGCACTGGCGGAGGACGAGGCGCCTGTGGCCCCGGTTACCGTCGTGGTTCCTGGATCTGGCGTTCAAGATACATTGAAACACTAAGGCGCTAAGTTTTCGTAGCTGCATTTGCGGTCACGGTGAAAGCGTATTGAAAACACGCTATAATTCGAGACGAAACGCGGGAATAGCTCAGTTGGTAGAGCGCAACCTTGCCAAGGTTGAGGTCGAGAGTTCGAGACTCTTTTCCCGCTCCACATTCTGAAAGGGAAGCCAAGCGCTTCCCTTTTTTTGTTACCGGAGTGTTTGAGTTAAGTTGAGGCTTTAGAAGATGGCGCGGTAGCAAAGCGGTTATGCCCCGGATTGCAAATCCGGTTAGTCCGGTTCGACTCCGGACCGCGCCTCCATCTAACCGTCAATGTTGCGTTTTGCAATTTCGCAAAACGCAATATCGCACACCGTAGCACACTCTTAGCACACTCGTTAACGTGCAAGACACTTGCAGCACGTTGTAAAAGTTGTGCAATTGCTCAACGCTGCTGTGCATTGTGTGCGCCACCGTGCTGGTTGCAATGAAACAAACGCAAATTGTTTACCCAATTGCGTCAGCAACATCTACCGCCACATCGGCAACCACAACACCAACAACTAAAACATTTGCTGCGCTCACAGCAGTAGCAGCAGAGCCGCACATGCATTTACTGCGTGATGGTGAAGTTGTCTTGTATCGCCGACAACGCAGCCGTGTGTGGCAGTGCCGATACAAGTTGACTAATAGCACTTGGCAGCGGCAGAGTACACACAAGACTGCACTGGAACAGGGGGTGTCAGAACTTTTGTGTAAACGGTCAATTAGCAGGAAACTGCTGCACTCTAATGGAAATGCAAAAAAATGACCGTCACGAACGAATTGATCGACAGCCTGCTGGCTGATTACA
>Ga0214919_10003285_pt1 | contig 24595 bp, 23 predicted proteins | sample LL1503_MetaG_FD_177994 | JGI IMG/M metagenome (GOLD analysis project Ga0214919, IMG submission 177994) | Freshwater microbial communities from Lake Lanier, Atlanta, Georgia, United States - LL-1503 | ecosystem: Environmental > Aquatic > Freshwater > Lake | place: USA: Georgia | collected... | reverse complement strand
TTTTGATTAAAAATTTTGGCTTGTGTGTTTTATCAACAAACTGATTTAGCATTGTTTGATAAGGAATAATATCAGATTCAACGATTCCTTCAGATGGTTGCTTTCTGCTAGCGATTAAGATATTATATAACCCATTCCCAACTGGCGAAACAATAGTTCCTATTACAAAACGACCAGCATAATTTTTAAAGAAAACCTTTTCTCCAGCTTTATATTTCAATTCTAGCATTTTTTATTTAATATAAAAAATTTAATTAATACAGTCTTTTAATCCATCCAACAAATTAATTTCTGCGCACCATCCCAGACTTTTCAATTTTTCGTTGCTAATATAATAACGCTGATCATTAAATGGTCTATCTTCAATATATTCTATATAATCTTTCACCTCGTCCGTGCCTTTGATCATCTTGACCAAAATCTGTGCAACATCCATCACTGAATATTCCATCCCTTCATCACATCCAATATTGTATATTTCGCCAATATTTCCCCTTTCCAAGATGACTTGGAAAGCCTTGGCAGTATCCAAAGCATGTAAAAATCCACGGACTGAGGAACCATCACCCTGGATGGTCATCTTCTTCCCATCTTGAAGTAATTTGATAAATTTTGGAATAAGTTTTTCTGGATATTGATTAGGTCCATACACATTATTTCCACGAGTGATAATAATTGGTAGTTTAAATGAATGTTGATAAGAGGTTGCAATAAGTTCGGCTCCCGCTTTAGTTGCTGCATATGGATTCGTTGGACACAAGATAGAATGCTCAGTTTTTTGAGCTTCCTCGACTGTGTTCATTGATTCACCGTAGACTTCATCTGTCGATACATGGATGATTTTTTTGATAGAGCCATATTTTCGTACAGCTTCCAACAATGTATGTGTACCTAAAACATTGTCATAGGTATATTGTATTGAATCTTCAAAGGAATTTTGTACATGGGATTGAGCAGCAAAATGAATCACGTGAGTAATTTTGTATTCTTGAAGCACATAAGATACTAAATTGTAGTCGGTCAAATTTCCTTTAATGAATTTGTATTTTGGGTCATTACGAATTTTGTCAGAAACATTATTTTCATTGGCACAGTAATACATTACATCATAATTTACAAGCATATTAATCTTGTTTTGAGGAAAGTAATGATTAATAAAGTTGCTACCGATGAAACCATAACCACCAGTAACAAGCAAGTTAATTTTGTCCATTGTGTTTCTTTCATCAAAACTTTCCTTGTATTTATATAGATATTTTTTAACGGCATCTTGAATTGGTAAAACTTGTGGATAAAGTGTTTCAAGACGAGTAGTATTGAGCAAGTTGTTGGAACGATCAGCGGCAAGAATTTTGCGTTGTTCTTCTTGAGAAAAGTTTTTCCATACAAAGGAAGGATCAACAATTTGTTTGTACATTTCCAAAATTTCATTGTGGGAAATCGTTCCTGGGTTAGTTAAATTCATAGTTCCTGTGACTCTGTTTTGCATCATATCAAGAACAAGTGGAAGCAAGTCTGGAAGCACCGACATACTATTGGGAATAGAACAGATTTTTTCATATTTGGTAATCTTGGTGATAAAATTGCGACCATTGTATTCGCCAGTTATTGGCATTCTAATCCTCAAATTGAGGACTGAATCTTCATACAAGTGCATCATTTGATCGGTAAATCCTTTGACGATAGAATAGCTAGAACCAAAAAAGTTGGGCAACGAATCTTCGGTAAAGCCTTCAGGATGTTCGTCATCATATTTAAAAATACAACCGGTTCCCAAGTAGGTGTAATGTATTTTCTTGTCGGAAGCAATTTTGGCAACCACTAATGGAGAGTAAATGTTGTCGGAAACATTGTCACGGAGTTTTCCGGGCTCTTCTAAATAATCAATGGTAGGATATACTTTGTCACCAATTTTACCGTGAGTGCGTCCAATAAAGGAAACAATGTGTGATGGCTTTACGGAATCAATTTCTTCCACCAAAGCTTTAAAATCATTACAACGAGATTTTCCACTGACGAAATCTATATTATTTTGTTCCAATAATTGAATGAATTGACCACCAATCCATCCTTTGCTACCGTAAACAAGGACGAGCATGTTTCTATAATTAACAAATATTTATAAAATAATTTTAAGAATATTACATGAGATTTATGTTAAGAATCTAGTTTACATTTATTTATTTGTGGTAGTAATATTTTACAGCAATAATAAACCAAATATTAATCATACCATTACAAAATAAATTATTGAAAAAATATAATTTGTAGTATGATTTTAGAAAATATAAAAAAATCAAGTATTTATTATGATGAAAATTATCCGTATTATGTAAAAGATTATTATAACTTGATTCTATCTTTAATTAAATAAATATTATATACAAAGTATTTAAATTCTACTTTTTAATAAGGTATTATAAGTGTTTTTGTTAATAAGTATCAATTTCTATACAAATTGATTTTAGTTAAAATCAATTTTGGTCAAATTTTTATATACATAAAATAATTAATATCTAGACAAGAATTAAATTTATTGAAAACTAATGAAAATATCTTATAAGTAATAATTAATATTACTAACTGTCCAATGTATTTTCATTTTTTTGTTGAAGCATTTTTACAAAAAATTTGGTCAACTTGTCATTAATTACATCAACATTCCAACAATCATAACCTAGAGTAGTTATGCTTTCAATACTACCACATATTGATTCATATTTAAAATTATTTAGATAATATAATATTCCTGATAAATACCGTTCGGATTGACAACTTCCTCCTGTTTTACTTACTATTATTTCATCTTTTACAATATTGTAATAATCATTTATTTTAGATGAATGTAGTATAAATGAATTACACCAGCATAAATTGTATTCACTAATTCTTTCATAGACATTAATTTTTTTTAGCATATTAATAATAATTTGATCATACATTCTTAAATCACAAGTCATATTTGTCCAGTGATTAAATGAACACGCTAGAATATTAGAATTATACAATTCATTGAAATCTAATTTATTTTTTAAAATAAAAGTATCTTGGGAAAATACAAAATAATGATACTTTTTTAACAAATCATTATTAAAAACATATCTTATTCCTTCATTGTAAGCTCCTATTTCAAATTTACATTTTGAGTTATTGGTTAAAATAATTACATTATTATAATCTTTAAATATATTGACTAAATCTTCGATATATATAGAATTATTATCAACTAAAATTGTATAACTATTAGGATAAAATTTTTGAATATTATCAACATAATATTGTACATATGATTTATAATTACGATAATATTTTACAGCAATAATGAAACAAATATTTTCCATTCTATTATTAAAATAATTGTACCAATATTCATATGTTTTATAATCATTGGGTGTCCCCCAACATAAATAATTATCTACATTGAATATTTTACATTTATACCCCATATTTATAAGTGGTTCAATTACATTATCAACATAAAATTCTCCATTTGTTCTTATATCATCTTTATATATTTTTTCTAATCCTTCCTTGAATTGTTTTGCTTTTTTGAACAACATTGTACCAATAATTGCATACTTGTTTTCACAATCTGTAAATGCTTTTTTGATGGACACTCGTTTGATATAATCATTTTCATCAACATCCAACCACGCATACATGTGTGGATATAATTTACTTGTTGGATTATTCGAAAAGGACCATATAATAATATCTATATCGGGATCTTCAACCATTTTTTGATATTTTTCAATGTCATAGTAAACTCCATTATCACAAGCGGAAATTAAGATTGGTTTTTCTAAATCAATTTCAGCTTCAGAATTATTAAAAGCAATATCACAAGTACACGCTTGGCCTTCTGTAATATAATTAATATCTAAAATTTTAGATTCTGGATAATAATGGGTGATTTCTTTAGCAATGGAATATTTTTCCAAATGTTCTTTTTGACAAACAAATATTTTGTGTGTAGTAGCAGGTAAACAATCAACAGCCTTTATAATCATTGGTATATTTTCGACAGCAAGTAAAGGTTTTGGAGTTGTATATCCAACATTGAAAAATCGACTACCTGCACCCGCCATTGGTAAAATTAGAGTAGTTTCGTATTTATCCAAAAATGATTTATTAAAGTCCGTCTTTCGATGCAAAAAGTAATTCGACCATTGTAAATATTCTTCCAAATCTTTAGGAGTACCCCATTGTAGCATTTTTTCAATCTCAAATACTCTAATTTTTAATCCATCTTGTTTCATCAAATTATAAACCATGCTTACATAAAATTCATTATTGACAGATATATTTAAATCAACGAGTTTTTGGAAGTACTTCTTGACGATTGCCCCAGATTTAAAATAATAAGTCCCGTTTGAAGCATATTCATTCATCTTATTATCGGTAAAGGGCATTTTTTCTTGAATTTGTATAAAGTCTTTATTTTCTTCTTGGATAAAAGCATAATTATCACTACCCAACATATGTGGATGAAACCCAATATATGCAGGAATCGCGCCATCTGCATTGGTTTCTTTCAAGTCTTGTTTAAATTTTTCGTAATTCCATAAAGTTCCATAATCACAATAAGAGATAATAATCTCATCATCGTCTTTAATTTCTTGGTCTGCAATTTGCAAGACAGCGTCTACTGGCCCCTTACGATCTTCAACAGAAACCTCGTATACTTTGCAGTCTGGAACAATGCTTTCTAAAATTTGACGCATATTGGTTTCATGTAAATGTTGATCATTACAAATAAATACAAAATCGTGTTCACCAGGAAATAAGTTTACGACATGCTCAATAATTGGTTTACCCTCAATTCGAATCAGAGGCTTTGGGTCCAAATAACCGGCTTGTACGAATCGTTTACCGATTCCAGACATGGGAATAATCACTTTCATCTATAATAAAACAATAAAAAATATATATTTATAGAATAAGATTATATATCTTTAGGTTACAGATGCATAATGGGATCGATTATGAAGGAACTTAATATTAAACAAGAATCATATCCATTTGATTGGATTATTAGTGATTTAATCGTGAAAATAGATATAATTGAAGATGGTTTTTCAAATTTTTTAAATTTAAAAAACTATGATTATGTTGAAGATGCACCAGTATATAATATAACAAATAGTAATTATAATATAGTTGCCCACGAAAACTATTTTTACAATAAATTTTATGGTGATAATAAAAATGGATTATTATACTAAAATTGGCTTAAATCATTATGATTTGAATAATATCGAAAATTACAATTATTTTGAAAGATGTATAATCAGATTTAATAAAATAATGGACAATCAAATTGACGAAACTGTATTTTTGTACATGAATCCCCTTATTTCAAATGAAACATTAAGTCAAACAATTGATAAATGTAATATATTTACAGACTATTTAAAAACGAAGAATAGCAATTTTGTAGTTGTATATTTTATTTTATTACACACAAATAATGAAGCTATTACATACAATATACATGAAAATATTACAAATAAAATAATCGTAATTATAAATTGTAATAAAAATTTTATTGATTATGGCTTTTTATATAATGATTATCCGAAAATTATAAACATCGTAAAGGAAGTAGTCGATAATAATAATTTTATTTTTAATGAATAAAGAATGTTAGAAATTTACCACAAAGAACATGATTTAATTTTACAATTGAAAGTACAAGATATTTTTATGACAATAAAAGAATATCCTACGCATACTTTTTACAAATACAATGATCAAAATGAAAAAATAAAAATTAATAACAACCTTGTTTTAAATACGCAATTTATTTGTCATCGTATCAATACTGTCCTCGAGCTAGAATCGATACCCCGTCAATTTGGTATCGAGTTGGATATACGAGATGATTTGAATGGAAATTTAATTTTAAGTCATGATCCTTACTCAAATGGAGAAGATTTTGAAACCTTTTTGCAGCATTATCAACACGCTTTTATTATTCTAAATATAAAATCAGAACGAGTCGAATTGAAATGCTTAAAATTGATGAAAAAATATAAGATTGTCGATTACTTTTTTTTGGATTCCAGTTTTCCAATGGTCTACATGCTAAACAAACATTATAACAATAACAAAATTGCTTGTCGTTTTTCTGAATTTGAACCCTTGGAACATTTTGAACTATGCAAAGAAATGTATTCCTATATATGGATTGATTGCTTTACAAAATTTCCCTTGACTGGAGAAATTTGTAATAAAATCAAGGAAAGTAATACAAAAATTTGTCTAGTGTCTCCGGAATTGCAAAAACAACCTGATAAAATACTTGAGCATAAAATCATATTAGAAACATTGCAAATTATTCCGGATATGATTTGTTGTAAATGGTATAACATTATTCATTGGATATAATTGTATAATTAACATAGTATCATGTACAATATATTAAAAATCTCTTTTAAATAATCTTTTTGAAAATGTTGCTCGTTATCCATAAAAATCTTGGTTACATTTTCATCTTTTATTTCGATATTATCAAGTTGAATCACCAAATAATCATCTTTAAAAATCATATAATAATCATTTAACAGATATTTGTATACTTTACATCCTAAATCTTTTGTAATCAATAATTTGCATTTTAAATTCTCATTCTCTTCATAATAGTTAATGATAATGTCTGCATTTTCTTTTTGTGGTAAAATATGTTCTAAATAATCTTGATTTCTACTTTCAATACTATTCAATACTTTTTCTATACTATAACCTCTTTCATGTACATCTCTCTGTATTTTCCATTTTTTCACAAGCTCGCGATCTGTATCGATAAAAATTTTCAAATCAGCAAGGTTGTTCATTTTTCTTTCATATATTGTATGTAAACCGCATAACATTACATTACTCTTGGATTTAATCTTTTGTTTGGGTGTGAATTTACCAGAACTATGATCATAATCTACTTGATAAATTTTATTACCGATTTTCAAATTATATACATCATCGTACATTTTTTCCAAATGATTTGCATATGGATTTAAATGCGTATATTTTTGATAATTAGAATCTCCTCGTTCCCATTTATGATATCGGTCAGTTTCCAGGACTAGATTATCATTATTGAATAGTAATTCCAATACTTTTATCAAAGAACTTTTACCCGAACCAGAATCTCCCGCAATGGCAATAATATTACATTTAGACAAAATTAATTTATAATCAACATTTAATAATTCATATTGTATTTCCATAAGATGTAAATATTGAAATAAAACCAAGTCAAGATAATTGGTATGAGATCGATTAAATTCATAAATACCCAATAATAATTGAATTTGAAAATAGTTTTTTGATATAATGATTCCTTCAGGAATTTTATTTAACTCTTGGGTTGTAAATTGATTAATCGACTTTTTTGCAAAATATAATTTGTTATTATCTAATATTTCCAAGTCAATTTTTTGATTAAAAATAAAATCAGTTCTTACAATCATATATACATCATATTGATTAGATATAAATTTAATACCTTTTGATAATTTATAAGAATAATTTAAACTATTTCTATAATCATTGTCATGTAAATCTTTGAGGTACAATTTTTGAATAATGGACGGATGTTGAATATTTTTATTGTTTGGATCAATATTTAAACAGGTTATAATATCAATTTGAGAATTGGAAAATGTTTCTTGAATATTTTCCAACACAAGTTCAATACATCTTTCTTCTCCACAAATTAAGACACAAAGTTTCATTACTATAATTATAAAATATTTTATAATTATAGTAATGATACAATCTATAATTCTAGACTTTGATAATACTTTATATAATTACGAATATGCAAATCAAATTGCATTGGAAAATTTGTTTTCAAATATATCCGACAGCGTGCAGCATCCTACTGCTGATATCAAACATAAATACAGTACAATTAATCAAAATGTCAAAAATTCAAACAATCCAAACAACAAATTTAATAAATCAATATACATCAAACAATTACTAGAAAGTTTATATATTTCCTTGACTGAGTATGACAAATATCTAACTATTTATAATGATTGTTTTTATAATCACTTCAAATTGTATGATGGAGTTATTAATTTACTAGAATTATTGAAAAATCACAATATCAAAATTGGAATTTTATCCAACAATCAATACTTGCAGCAATATCAAAAGTTAAAACAAGCAAATATTTTAGACTATATTGATGTAATTCAAACGAGTGATGAATGTGGTGAAGAAAAACCTCATCTAACCATGTTTTGGAATATTTTACATAAATTAGATACCAAACCTGATCATACATCATATATTGGTGATAATTTTTGTCATGATGTTGAGCCTGCTTTGCAATTAAAAATGTTGACTTTTCATTTTATTCCAGGATGTAGTTTACAGATAACCAAGAATTATATTGAATTTGGATGCTATCAAGATTTGCACAAATTTTTTACCAATTATTTCCAAAACATTAAAGACTTTGTATTTTTATCCAAATATTTTGGTCAATCGGATCTCAATGTTCAAGGTCCAGGTGGAAATATATCAGTTAAACAAGGTCAAATGATGTTTATCAAAACTTCTGGAACTGTATTAGCTAATACAAGCAATTTTGAAAACTATTGTCTAGTTAACAATGAACAATGCTTAGAATCTTTGGAAAAAAATCAAAAATCAAAGTCAAAATTTTTTGGGGATCGAAATCCTTCCATGGAGATGTATTTTCATTCATTTATGAAAGCCTACACCGTGCATATACATTTTACATTGTCCAACATATTTTTTTGTTCCGATGCAACTACATTACAAGGCTTTACAGAGAAATATAAAATAATCGAATATATACCACCAGGTTTATTATTAGCTCAAGAAATTAAGCAACATTATGATCTGTCCACGGATATTTATTTTCTAAAAAACCATGGGTTAATTATTACCAGTGATCGTTTAAATGGAATTTTAAACTTGTATAAATATATTTATGATTATTTTAATCAACAATTAAATAATACATTTCAAAATGAATGGCAATCATTTGAAATTCATCAATTATATTATATGGAAAAACAGTTATCCATCGTTGTTAAATATTACAACTACCCTTGTCAATTATTGGAGAATTTAATTTATTGTTTTCCAGATTTGGCTGTTTTTATTGAAAGAATGGTAATCGTTGATAATTTGGAGCATTTAAAAGACAAATTAGGATGCGTATATGATGTAATAATTGTAGAGGACAAAGTATATTTGTGTGGAACCAATCTACAGCGTATTTATGCTCTTGTCGAAATTTTAGATAGTTATAAAACATTACATCAATATTCAAAAAAGTTACAATCGATTCAAGATGTGAATTTTTTGCAGAATATGGAAGAAGAAAAGATGCGAAAGAAATAACTATTCTAATTTCCTTAGAAAGGATTCACTAAATTTATATTGTCGAAAGTTATAAAATTTGGAGAAGAAAGATACAAAAAATAATTTTAATTTATAAATAAAATATTTAAATTTTTGATACTACTTTTAATTTCATTATTGAATACTCCACCATTTAAAATTATTGCATAATCGTCATTATTGATATATTGTTGAAAGTCTAAACATGGAATATTATAACCATATAAATATTTTCCAATTTTATTGGGACTGTTATCTAATACATAATGTATCCTATTTTCTCTTGTTATCATTAATAAAAATTGTGTATGTACCGAACAAGGCCAAATACAAATTTTTTGTGATTTATTATTTTCAATAAATTCATCAATAATTTTTTTATTATCAAGTAAATTATTATAGAAGCTATCTAAATTATAATTACAGTTTATTAAATCAATTTTTTCTAGTAATTCATTTCTTTTGAATATAAATATTACCGAATGCCCTTCGTAGTCGTATCTTTCAATTAATTCAAACGAATAATTGTTAAACAATTTAATTATAAATGAATTATCTACATAAAATGTATGTTCAGTATTTAATAAATGATATACATTATTATCTTTATAATATTCTAAATCGGGCCAAACTAACAAAAAATTTTGAATATTTTTATTTGATTGAATTTTTTCAACAATTTCTAATGGATTATAAAAGTGTTCAAACACGTGGGATATCAATATTGTATTACAGTCCTGATAAACTGAAAAATCTACATTTTCAAAATAATTGTTAATTATATATTTATTTTGTCTATAATTGCCAAAATAAGAAGGTTCAATAATATAATACTTTTCAACTAAAGAATCATCTAATACTAAGTCACTTAAAACTCCTTTTGAACATCCGATTTCTACAATATTAGTAATAATTTGTTTATATTTCATAATAAAATTCAATACTTTTTTATGCATATTAATCATAATTTTTCCAGTTGAGTCAGCATGGTTAATTTTATATATTTCATGAAGATCTCCCAAATATTTTGTTTGCGATGTTTTACAGGTATTGCAGGTAAATATATTATATGGTATAAAAATGTCATCTAAAGAAGATTCATTCTTTGTGTAACAAGCAATCGGTATTTCATAGTTTTCAACAAAATATTCGTCAAATAACTTAGAATTACAAAATATACACTGTGTTCTTTTAAAATACTTCATATAATTATTATAAATATTTTTTTTTTAAATAGAAATGAATATAAAACCATTCAAAGATTATCATTTTCAGCAAATTTGTCCGCCTGATGAAACTGAAAGAAATATTGGTTATTCGACTTTTAAAAATGTTGAGCTAATAGGACGAAATACATTTTATCCGAATACTTTATTTTTTACTGAAAATTTGGTGGTTTCTCCTTATGATGAAAAAGTAATGTCGCTTAACAAATCCTCATTTTATGATAATAACGAATACACCCTAGATATTATTTCAGATTCTAAAAAACAAGTAATTGACAGCCCGGTATTTTTCTTAATTTACAATTTTGATAATTACTACCACTTTCTGTATGACACTTTACCGTATTTGTGGACCTATTTTTATCTAAAAAAGAGTATAGGCAATATTAAACTTTTGATAAATTATCCCAACAAGAACAAACAAGACTTTTATGCATTTAATATAGAATTTTTATACAAGTTGGTAGATCCTCAAGAAATAATTATTCATGATAACGATAATTATTATTCCAAGATTTATGTTTCTTCGTCATTAACTCATGGCGGATTTTCAAATAATCCACCACGAAAAGAGATATTTGACATTTACGACACGATAAAAAGCAATATTAATTTGACAAACATCTCTGAAAAATATTTCAATATAGACAAAGCCTATATTTCTAGACGAACTTGGATACACAATGATACTAGTAACATTGGTACGAATTATACGACGCGGCGGAAAATGATGAATGAAGATGAACTCGTGAAAAAATTGACATCAAAAGGTTTTAAGGAAATTTTTGCGGAAACTTTAAATACAGATGAAAAAATCTATTTATTTTCAAATGCAAAAGAAATAATTGGAAGCATTGGTGGAGGAATGGCGAATTTACTATTTTCAAGCAAGAATACAAAATCCATCGTTATTGTATCACCTTATTTTTTAGACATTAATTATCGCTTCAAATATAGCATGGATCATACAAATATTTCTTATTTTGATAATGTAAAAACTTACAAAGAAGATAATGATATACCATTGTATTGTAGAGTGAAAGTAACAAATATCGAATCTAAACATTATGGAAAAATTGGAGAAATTTGTGATTATAAAGAGGGCAAATATAATGTCCATATGTCACAAAATGATGTAGCTGGGTTCAATTATGAGAATAAGTTTGATGAGGATTTTATAGAATCTAGCCATTTTATAATGCTAGACAAAGGATTAAACTCACCATATATCCTTAATTTAGATTGATTCTAGAAATAATAATTTTATTCGGGGACTCGTATTATTTATATTTAACTCCGTGTAATATCTTTCATATTCTTCAGGGTATTCATCTTTTGATATATTTAAATACTCCAAATACGCCATATCAAAGTTTTTAACTCCTTGATCTGTTTTATTTAATACCATATAACGACTAGTTGTAGAATTATTAATACCAACATAAATATTAAAATTTAAAGATGGATATTTATCAGAAATTATTTTTTCCAATTTGTACGGTATATCATTATATCTCAAAATCAGAAAATTAATTGTGCAATTTGACTTTAAATAATTTCTAAAATTATTTATTCGATTTTGATATCTTTCAATAAATTTCTCAAAATTATCAACCTAATGATTTACGCCATTAGGCCAATTTTCGTTAATATATAAATTACCGTGTCCAGGGCTCTCATGATTGAAAGCAAAATTATAATAAGTATTATATATCCAATATTGATCCTCTGTTTGATTATCACCTAAATGTATCTTCATTTTTGGTTCTGGTCTTAGTTCTAAATATTTTAGATCCAAAAAATATTTAAAATCATCTTCAATACATTTACATACTCCAATATAATTTGTTACTCCAATATCAAATGGACAAGTATTGTAACCATTAATTTTAGTATTTCGAATACCGAATGCTATTCCAAGATATGTTGCTTCACACCTCCATCCTAAAGATATTCCTACAGATTCCATTCTGAATATTATAAATATTAATTAATATTTTTCATATTATATAAAAGATGACTTACATTTTTGTACATGAATATATTGGTGGATTAGGCAATCAATTATTCCAATATTGTAATTTGATATACTTATCTAAATTATACAATAAAATTCCAATTATCTTAAATCAGAAAGTATCTTATGGATATGTAAATTCACAGGTTTATCTAAATATTTTTAACCTTGAAGTAAAAACGAGAGAATATATAAATGAATTAGATATTTATTATATTCATTATGAACAATTTGAAAAAAAAAATTATAATGATACTTTAGATTTATTTAATAAAAATATATCATTGAAAGGTTTAAATATGAATATATCTAATTTTAAAAATATTATACCGGAACTTTGTAATATTTTTAATGTAAAACAAAAGAGAATCGAAAATTATTGTTTATTATCATTTCGATCCTATAATGAGGAAAAACGACCAGAATGGAGAATTAATTTGGAATATTATAAAATATCGATTAATTATGCGATACAAAATATAAATAATGTGAAATTTATCGTATTTACAGATGATTATGATTATGCTCATGACATCTTGGAGATAAATAATATTCAAAATAATTGTATAATATATCATGGCAAAAGAGATGGAACAACTGATGTAGAACATTTTTATAAAATGATGGAGTGCAATCACGCAATATTATGTAATTCATCTTTTGCAGTGTGGAGTATGATTTTAAATAATGATATTAAACATAAAATTATTATTCCTTATAATACATATTTAGATCAATTGGGTATAGATGAGTTATTTGGAGAACTTATAAGACTGTAAACATTTTTGATATTATTTTCTTGTAAAATATCTAAATCATTCTTTATATTTGAATTAATAAACAAACGTTCATAAATTTTATCATAATTTTCTTCTACATATTTTATCTTATCAATAATATCTTCATAATTACACCATATTATATAATCATGGTAAGGTATTTGTTCTTTTAATGGACTTTCTTCGCAAATAACGATAACTCCGCACTGCAATGCAGGTAATATTCTTAATTCTTCACAAGTATGATGATGATCCGTTTGATGAATATTTATTAAAATTTTTGTATTTTTATACATATTTTTCAACTCATTATTATTAAAACAATTATTTATGTTCATATGGTTTATGTTATTGTTTGAAATATTATTCAATAATAATAATCTCCTTGGTTCGTGTATATTTATAAATGTTGTTAAACAATTTATATTTCTTACACTATTATCAAATTTTGCATTGTCAAATATTAATGGTGCAATATAAATCAGTTTGTTTAGATATAAATCAAATAATTTTGATTCTTTAATATTTATAATGTTTGGAATACTATATTCAATTATAATATGTGACCTATTTAATCTTTCATAATCTTGAATTCTTACCCTATAATATTCATTATCTGATGGTTCAACTGAACACTTAATTTTACCAATTGGTGCATTTTGTAAATCCCTTCCACCTGTTTTTACTAATGTGTGTTCATAATTTATATCTACTTGCAATGTTTTATTATCATTATCAAAAATATAAGAATAATTACCTAAAATTATATTAATGTTTATATCTTCTATATATAATATATTTTTAATTAAAGATAGAATCAAGTTATAATAATCTTTTGCATAATACAGGTAATTTTCATCATAATAAATAGTTGATTTTTTTATATTTTCTAAAATCATAGTTTCCTAATATTCTTCAACATTATTTTTAAAAATCTTTATTTAGATTAAAAAAATATAAGTTAATAATAGAGCATAATTAATTTTTGTTAAATTATTGTTGTAAAATATTATCGGAATTATAAATCATACGACAATATTATGTTGATATTTAAAAATTTTATCCTAATAGTTATACAATTTTAATTGATAATAATTCTATATATATCCAAGATTTACTCAGTATATATAAAGATTATAATAGTCTAACTATTTTAACCAATTACTCAAGCTTGTAAAGCTGTCTTTGTTTGAAAATTATATATTTAGTTTACAATTTTTTTGAATAAATTGTTGGAATTTATTGTCAATGACCTTTGGTAAATTGGGTATAATAATCCTATATGAAATTATTAATATCATAATTGCACATTGGATAGAATAGGTATCCATTTAAAGTAAAGCTTATGTAAAATTTTTTTTTTTTATTCTAATATATAAATATGACTTTTCCAAATGAATTGGATATTATTGATAAAACAAAGTATTTGTCAAGTATTGGGCTTATGAAAGCTTGTGATGAGAATAAAATAATAAATTATATTGACCCTTGGAGCATATCAATGGATTGGAATAAATTATTTAATGTTGGTAAAAATGGTACTTGTGTTTATGTTAAATTTGCAAATATAAATGAATTTATTCAAAATATAAATATTATACCATTCAACTTTATATTAGTAACTGGAGATGGAGACGAAACAATGCCTTATTCATTAATGGATATTGATAAATTTTATGAAATTGTTAATAATGATAAAATTATTAAATGGTATTCAACAAATTGTCTTGAAAATCTTCATCCGAAATTCTCTTTAATACCTATTGGATTAAATTATCATTGTGATGCTATATGGAACAATATATCAATTATTTCACAAGAAAATATGTTGGAAACAATAAGAGAAAATTCTCTACCGTTTTATAATAGAACATGTTTATGTTATTCAAATTTTCATTTCTCATTTTATCGAGAATTTGGAAATCCAAGGCAAAAAGCTATTGATAAAATAGACTCAAATTTAATTTACTATGAACCGAATAAAATTTCAAAAGAGCAAACATATATTAACCAAAGTAAATTTAGCTTTGTTGTATCACCTTTAGGTCACGGAATGGATTGTCACAGAACTTGGGAAGCACTAATTTTAGGATGCATAGTTATTGTTGAAAAATCTCCATTAGATTCATTATATGAAGATTTACCAGTAGTTATAGTAAATGATTGGTCAGATATTACAAAAGAATTGTTACAAAATACTCTAAAAGAATTTGAACATAAAATATTTAAATATGAAAAACTTTCAATTAATTATTGGAAGAATAAAATATACACAGGTGCTACAGGAGCTACAGGTGCAGATGGATACATAGGTGTTACAGGAGCTACAGGTGCAGATATGAGCTAAAGGTGCAGATGGATACAACAAAATTTTAAGTAAAATTTTATTTATATTTGATATTTAATATATGACAACTACAGTTGAGCATGGAAGACTAGGAAACCAAATAATTCGTAACTTTGCAGTAAGTCAGATTGCAAAAAAACAAGATTTATTTGTCGATTATTGTAACTATTCCAGGATAAAATCTCTTGGAATTGAATTATATTCAGGTAAGAATATTTATACAGAAACTAAACAATTAACGGACAATAATTATTTTGATATATTAAATGAGAATACTATAAATTATAATCTGGATCCAAACCCTAGTTACTTTCAGACAAAAGAAATAAGTAATTATTTATTTAGTTGTTTAAATGATCAAACAAATCGTCAAAATATAATTATGAAAAATAATTATAAAGAAAGATATAATAATAATAATGATTGTTTTATTCACATTAGATTAACGGATGTAGAACATCTTAATCCAGGTATAGATTATTATTTTAAAGCATTATCTAATATACAATTTGATCATTTATACGTAGCAAGCGACGATGTAAATCATCGATTTATTCAACAAATTATTGAAAAATATCCAAATTCTACAATTATTTCTTATGATGAAATAAACACAATAAAATATGGTTCAACTTGTAAGTATATAATTTTATCTCATGGCAGTTTTTCGGCTATTATTGGCTTCTTATCTTTTTTTTCATCAGTATACTATTGTCAGTACGATTCAAATAAAATATGGTATGGTGATATGTTTTCTATCCCAAGTTGGAATAAAGTAATTTAAAAAAATTGAAATACAGTGGACAATTAAAATATTAACTACTTTCTAGATATTAATTATTTTATGTATATAAAAATTTGACCAAAATTGATTTTAATTAAAATCAATTTGTATAGAAATTAATACTTAAATAACTAAATCTTCAATAATAGTTTGAAGCTGAATTTTACTGGTGAATTTATGCCATTCAATATGGTTATTATGTATTTCTGAATAATCGTTGACAAGACCAAACACATTATATTTGTATGCATATGTTTTTACATTACTATACAAAAATATATCAGTTACAGAAATATTATTAGTGTGAATTATAAATCGATCTTGATCAAATTGATAATCAATAAATTTAATTATATTTTCAATTCCTCGTTTTGAAATAACATAAGCCGCAGTTCCTGCAATATGATTATCGTAACTATTCCCTGATTTTAAGTGATTATTCCAATCAGTATAAATATCTGAGAGAGGTCTATCATATGTTTTATAAATCTGTAAAACATCAAAAGGTGGACATTCTTCAATTATTTTTTGTAAATTGTTTGTAAGTAATCCAGTATGATCAAGTGACACATCATCTTCCAAAACAAGAAAATAATTCCCTTCCATCTTACTCAAATAAGAGATACATTTTATATGTGATAGTAAGTTTCCTATTTCACCATTGGACATTTTTGTAGTCAAAGGATGTAAATAATCTCGAATTGAATCGTTTTTTCCGTCAACACCTGATATTCGAATCGATGGAACTAAAATATTTTCCAATAGTTTTTCCATATGAGCTCGTCTCCCATTAGATCGATCTAAATTTATCCATGTTATAAAGTCGATACCATTAATTTGTTCTGGTTTTTGTTGAAAGGGTTTATCTAAATATACTTGTCGATTATTCCATAATACAGAATAATGGTCTTGTTCAAGATAATTATTCTCATCATAATATCCAGAATAAGAGACTTTAACAATAGGGATTTGGCTTTCTAGTAATGTCATAATACTGTCCTTCCAATCCTTTGGAGAACGATTTTGCAGTACAATAGGTGTAGGATTATATTGTCCAAACAAACCAGGTCCAGTAACACTTAAAAAATTATTTTCATAAGATTGCATGAACAAATTGGTCAAAATTCTACTTAGATAACTTTTTAGAATCGGCATTTTTGAGTTATGACAAAAAAACAAACCATTACAAATATAGTTTTCAGTAACATCTTTAACATAAAATTGTGAAAGAGACAAATATGAATCTATAGGTTGGTAAAGAATATTTTTACAATCCATATAAAGCCCACCATTATTGTATATATACAAAGCTCTAAATAGATCAGCCTTATAAGCTCCAACTCGTAAATTTTCATACAATGAAGCAATAACTGGATGATATTGTTTAATATAATCTAATCTTGAATTTTTATCAAAAAATCTATAATTCAAATTAGGAACACAGTTTAAAATTGTTGTTATGGAATAAAATCGATATAAAGATATTTTAGAACTTTCTGCTGTTTGAACTATCGAGAATGGATATAGTTGTTGAGTACTTCGATTAATTTTGACGTTAAGTTTTATAAAGAAGCTTTGTTTTCGTGAGTATGAATTTGTTGGTAAAGATATTGTAATGTTCTTGTCATTTACCATAAAATTAATTGTATCGTTTTTGATGGGTTGACAAAAATATGTAATCGTTAATATCATAATATTATTTGTGTGGTACTTAAAATCAAGTTGTTTTCTTTCAAATTCATTATTTCTAGGATCATAACCAACATTTGATACATTGAAAAGTAACCAACGAGGATTTATGTTTGCTGATATTTCATTATCAAATTTTATCTCGCTTAAATTTGTAATATAATTATGGTTATTTAAAATAATTATGGGAATATTAAACAGATTCAAAAATTCTTTTTCGATTTGGTTTCTAAACTCCCAATTATTTTCACGCAAACAAGTTGTTTTATCTAGTTTAGTTCTGTTTAAATTTAGATTTAATATATTCATTCCACAAGAATAGATATTCTCAGTTTTGTAGAACAATGTTATTATGAGATCATCATGCTTCCAAACTTGATGGTTAATATTTAAACAAGAATTATAAAAGGATTTCAAATTTTTTATGCATTTATACTTCATAGAAAAGGATAACCATCCATAAGCAAAATTTTGATAATTATCATAAAATAAATCTTTTTGGTAGATAATATTCATGCCATTTGAAAATTTGTCATCCCAAACAATATTGTTTCTTTCATCAATAAAAATAGCATCACATTGATAAAGTTGATAACATAAATCATAATTAAAAATTAATTTAGACTCGTATAACCAATCGTCGTCACAAACAATGATAATATCATCGTTTTGTAAATCATGTATATCTAAAATACCCATAATTTTTGTTATAGGGCCATAATCCTCTGTATAATTAATATAAAAATTTGAATATTTATTTTGAATATAAAGCAAGTTTTCGTTATAGAGTCTTTCATCATATTCAAATTTTCTTTTATAATTTTTACATAAATGTAAATATACACTAGTTGGACATATTATTTGTTTAAATAAATGATCTATTATTTCAATAAATTCTCTTGTTGCAACACGGGATGGTATCGAAGTCAAAGAAATAATATATTTTTGTAATGATGTATTTTTAGGTATAATTACATCATGATAACATAAATCTGTAAAATTAAGTAATGAAATTTCATTACAACTAGAATTTGATGATGTCAAATGTGGTTGACTTAATATTTTTTGTTTATTTACTAGTAATGTTTGATGATGTAACTTTTTATGCGCAAATCTAGTTTTTAGAGCCATTCTAATATAACTCAATAATTAATTTTTTTTATTGATATTTTGTTTTAAGCGATCTTGTAAAAGAGTGATAATACTATGTGCAGTTTCTTGAAATGGACTTTGTTTATAGAATTGTAATAATTTTTCTTTGTTTTGCATCAAATCATTTACCAAATTAAAAGTATTTTGTAGTGATTCTTCATCAAAAGGATCGTAAAAAATGATTCGATCTTTATTAAAAATTTGCTCATCAATCTCATCAAATGAGCCATAATAAATCGGAATTGCTCCACCTATGCACGCAAGCACTAATTTTTCAGTAATATATCCTTTCAGAGAAGTCTTAAAATTCTCTGGACAAATATTAAAAATATACTTTCGTATATAATTTACATTACCAATATTTTCTAATTCAGCATTAGAACAATTATTGAATAATATACTGGGACAATCAATTTGACCCAAGGTTTTTAATTTATTATATATACCTGATCTTGTTTTACCATCATCGTGTCGATTAATTAAGCAAGCAAATCGATACTCATCTAGACTTGTGGTTGATTTTACGATTGTATTAGATTCATTTAAAAATGATGGATTGTTGATATCAATATACCAAATATATAATGGATATTTATTATATTTTAATTCTAAATTATTATTAATACAACCAAAAACCATATCAAATTGATTTTCAATTAGTAACTTATATGCAAGATTCCATGCAACTTCAATTGGTTCAGATATATAAAGTATCTTTTTACATTTAATTGTAAGTATTAAATCATATTCGTATTGATTTACAAATGGACCAACAAAAAGTATGTCGGCTTCTTCATAGCTTTCTGTAACTGAATAATTCAAGATTAATTCTGTAATAAAATTCTTATATATAAAAAAACCTGGCCAAAACGCTAAAAATGAAACTTTGTGAGTCATTAATTCTATTATAATTAAATATTTCTTATATTTAGTAATGAATATTTTTGATCGGAAATCTAAATGTAGACTAAAATATTTTAAAAAACAAAAAATTGCTCAATCATCAATTCGTCCTGTTAATAAATATAAGTTTCAAAATTTATACTCATCTTATGAAAGAATAAATTTTATAGACCATATTGTTTGGATTAATCTTGAAACTTCCACGAATCGATTCTTTAAAATGAATAATTTACTAAATTCCATTAAAGTTCCTAATACGCGAATTGAGGCGGTAGATGGAAACGATGAAAATTTTATATTACAATGTCAATCATTCGACACAAAAATGACACCCCAAGAAATTGCTTGTACTATTTCTCATATAAAGGCGATACACAATATAAAAAATTTACCAGGTGATTTATTCATGATATGCGAAGATGATATTTCTATCGAAAATTTGCATTATTTTGACATAAATTTATTTGATATAATCAAAAACGCACCTTATTTTGAAATTCTAATGGTTTATCATTCGTATTCAAGCGAGCTTACTCAAGATTACACTGATTGGAACTTTCACGCTAAAAAATCAAAAAATCAAATCGCTTCTACTGCTGCTTATATTATTCGTAAATCTTGTCTGCAATCATTTAAAAACTTTGATATTCATTCAATTCCAACCGATTTTGATGTAGCTGATTGTTATTTATTTCGCCAAGTTAAAACCATTGTATACAAATATAATTTTATTACAACTCTCTGTAATGATTCTACAATTCATGAAAAACATTTGTCGATGCATAGAGAATGGAAAAAAAATCATAAACTTATTATAGAAAGAAATTTGACATCTATCAATAAAAAATATAATTCCTGCAATATTTATTTTGAATTGAGTGGTAGCAATTATCAAGACATTTTGAAAAATTTTGTAAAGTATAGTTTCGTTACGGAAAAATCTGATGCGGATATCATTATATATCACGAAGATGACGATGCTTTATTTGTTTACAATCAAAAATATAACATTTTGATTAAAAGCTCACAACAAACATATATACATCCTTATAATTGCATTTTAAATTCAGAATCTGAACTCATTATACCTATAGATAATTATTTAAAATTTGCCAACTGGCTTATTGTAAATTAACAAAAGTTCCATCACATTTACGGAATCGTGGAGTATATCCTGGCTTGGGGTATGCAGAATATCCAATGTAACCAGACGATGTGTAAGGAACACCGGAAGTCAAGGTGTTGTATTTTTGTTTGGGGGTTTCCAATACAATTTGGATGTTATTGCTAGCTACACCATTGAAAGTGTTGCCCCAATCAGCTGGACACCCATTGGTAAATTGGGCTGGCGGGTTAAAAGTATCATTGGGGGTAGAGGGAATTCCTTTTCCACACCACGAATTTTTTAATGGCGAATAATAGGACGGTGCCGTATAAACAGTTTCGGATTTTGACATTTTATTATAATTTATTTTTTTTTTTCTTTTTAATTTATGATTTATAGAGGGCAATGAAACACAATTTTACAGTATTTTTATTGGCTGGAGGATTTGGAACTAGTTTTCAAATGATGTACCCATCAATAGCGAAAGCCTTAATTCCCCTTGCACTTGACTTCAAGTAATTATTCAGTGTGACTTGGTTCAGGATAATTTTGATTCAAATTTATCCAGATAAAAAATCGATTATTGTCGATTATTTCGTAAAAGAGAATAAAGTTTTTATAGAATGGTTTATAAATTTTATGAAACAGAGTCTAGTGTTTACTCTTTACCCGTTTTTAGTAATCAAGAATATTATAATGTAATTTATTACAAGTTAATCTAATTTTAATTGATGTTTTAAGCGATCTTGTAAAAGAGTGATAATACTATATGCATTTTCTTGAAATGGACTTTGTTTATAGAATTGTAATAATTTTTCTTTATTTTGAATCAAATCATTGACTAAATTAAAAGTACTTTGTAGTGATTCTTCATCAAAAGGATCATAAAAAATAATTCGATCTTTATTAAAAATTTGCTCATCAATCTCATCAAATGAGCCATAATAAATCGGAATTGCTCCACCCATGCACGCAAGCAGTAATTTTTCAGTAATATATCCTTTCAGAGAAGTCTTAAAATTCTCTGGACAAATATTAAAAATATATTTTCGTATATAATTTACATTACCAATACTTTCTAATTCAGCATTAGAACAATTATTGAATAATATACTGGGACAATCAATTTGACCCAAGGTTTTTAATTTATTATATATACCTGTTCTTGTTTTACCATCATCGTGTCTATTAATTAAACATGCAAACAGATGATTTTGCAAATCTGTGGTAGATTGAACAATCTCATTCGTATCAGAAAAAACTGCTTTATTTTTATAATCAAAATATAAAATATATAATGGATATTTTATATATTTTAATTCTTGATTATTGTAAATGCATCCAAAAACCCTATCAAATTGATTTTCAATTAGTAATTTATATGCAAATTTATAAGCGATTTCAATTGGTTCAGATATAAATAGAATCTTTTTACATTGAATTTTGGTTATAATGTTATACTCATGTTGATAAACAAATGAACCAACAAAAAGTATGCCGGCTTCTTCATAGTCTTCTGTAACTAAATAATTTGACATTAATTCTGTTATGAAATTGTCATTTACATTAAATCCAGGCCAAAACGCAAAAAATGATACTTTGACAGTCATCCTATTAATTGGCAAATATTTCTTTTATTTTAGTTTGAAAGATTTTAGAGCTATCTCTAAAAAACAAATACCTTGAACACAATTAAAATTTATAAAAAAATCTCAACAAAACAATATCCATATATTTTATGCAACTTTTGACAACCTGTATGTTTCTATTCATAATAGGACGGTGTCGGATTTTGACATTTTATTATAATTTATTTTTTTTTTTCTTTTTAATTTATGATTTATAGAGGGCAATGAAACACAATTTTACAGTATTTTTATTGGCTGGAGGATTTGGAACTAGTTTTCAAATGATGTACCCATCAATACCGAAAGCCTTAATACCCCTTGGACATAATCCTTGCATATGTATACTTTTGGAAACCCTTTTGGAAATTGGAGAGATTAATTGTATTAATGTATTGGTATTTGAAAGACATTTGGAAAAATTTAAAAAGGAAATAAGTCGTTGGTTCTTTAATCATAATATTATCAATGTTATCAGCTTACCAGACACACAAGGAACAGCAAAGAGTATTGATTATATGTTGAAAAAACATGCAATTGAAAATGAAAATATTTTAATATTACATTCCAATATGCCTTTGATTTCCAAAATTACTTTGCAAGATATGATGAATCATTTTATTGAGCAAAAAGAAAATTTAATGTGTTTGGTATCAAAATTAAAAAATACCGAAAATGAAAGAGCTGTTGTTGAAAATAATGAACAAATTATCGACATTTCAGCAAGCGCTAGTTCTGAATACTCCTATCTAAATACAATTGCAATCAAATTGTCATTATTAAAAGAATTGATACCTAAAATTGATTGTACTCCGGATACAAATGAATATAATATAAATGATATTGTAAAACTTGCCAAAAAATCGGCAATTTATAATCTCAATCCATATACGGCAAACAAGGAATGTGTAATGATTAAAAAAACAGATGACAAGAATTTTGCCGAGGAGATTTATATGGAACACAGAAATGCCAATTTTATTCATCAATGCTATGGGTTGTGGAAGAAATGTGATATTTTTGAAAATCGACTGCAATTTCTTGAATCCATCGTCGAAAGAAATAAATTGGTGTAATTTTTTATTTCATTAAATAAATGTATTCATCTTTAAAAAAATCATATCCAGTCCTTGAAAATTATCGAGGTGGCGGCGTAGGCGGTGGTGGATTTGGCGGGGGTGGAGGAGGAGGACGAGGTGGAGGCTTTGGGGGAGGCGGTTTTGGCGGCGCAGGCGGTATTGGAGGCGGCCTTGGAGGCGGAATTCCCATGGGTGGTGGAGGCGCTGGAGGTTTGCCTATGGGCGGTGGTGGAGGTGTTGGACTTCCCGGCGGTGGTGGAGGAATTCCCGCGGGTGGTGGAGGCGCCGGAGGTTTGCCTATGGGTGGAGTTCCCGTCGGTGGTGGTGGTGCTCTCGGACGACCCGCATATGGTCATTTTAATGGAGCTGGACACACTCCAATCCGCCCAGTAGGACCAAGTCATTATGGTGGACACGCAGTGCGACCAATTGTGCGTGGTTATCCTTATTTTGCGTATGGACAAAATGGTTATGGTGGTTATGGAGATTTTGGCTACTACCCAAA
>Ga0214919_10003284_pt1 | contig 24595 bp, 16 predicted proteins | sample LL1503_MetaG_FD_177994 | JGI IMG/M metagenome (GOLD analysis project Ga0214919, IMG submission 177994) | Freshwater microbial communities from Lake Lanier, Atlanta, Georgia, United States - LL-1503 | ecosystem: Environmental > Aquatic > Freshwater > Lake | place: USA: Georgia | collected... | reverse complement strand
AGGTGCCTTCACGGTTGGTGTAATACGCTTGGCTGAGACCGAGATAAACGGTGGTGACTTCGGCTCGGGTTCCATCGGGGAAGGTACGAAGCTCCTTCACGCTGGCCACGGTGGAGTTAAAAGCGCTGGCCTGATCGAGAATACCCAACACGTTTTGCAGGCGTTCCGCCATGGAGGCGGTCGACTTTTCCGAGTCTTCAGGGAATCGGGCAATGATCGGCTTGAGCTTTTCACGGAGAGGCTCAGGGAGTTGGGGAAGGAGGGGGCGAAGTTTCTTTTCCGCAGCGATGACCATGGCTTTCGACTTCTCTGCCGTGGCTTTCAGTTTGTCGTTCTGGGCGGCTAACTCGTCCCGCTTCTTTTGGGCTTCTGCTACGGCAGTGGAGATTTCCTTCAACTTGTCGCGAACGGTAGTGGTTTCAGCTTCGGCTAGGCGGACACGATCTTCCAGGATGTCCTTGCCGGATGCCCAATCCGACTTTTCCTTGGAGATCAGCTGCTTTGTTTCAACCCATTTGGTCAAGGTTTCGCGGGTGGCCTCGATGATGGGGGCGGTCTCGCTGGTGACCTTCATTGCAGGGGCGGCTGAGGTAGGCGCATTCGTTGCTGAAGGGACATTCGTTTGGGCGGAAAGTCCAGGTGCTAAGTGGAAAAGGCAAAGTGCGACGAATGAGATCAGAAAATACATCGTCAAAAACTCCACTTCAGACCTGAGGAGATGATCTGGTTGGCCATGAAATTATTGGAGGAGTTCGAGCCTCCAGGCTGATTGACACTGCTCGCCTCGTTGCCGTAAGAAAACTGAACATCCATATAGGCCAGAAATTTGTACTCCAAATAGAAGCTCAAGTTCTCGTAGAGATTTCTCTCCAAGCCAACAATAGCCTGAAGTGCCAAGCAGACATTATTCGCGTTGTTGACGGTGGTAATATCTTGTCCCGAAGTGTTGGTGATTTTGTGATTGTAAGAATAGAGGACTGCAGCACCAACTCCGCCTCCAAAGTAGGGAGTGACGGGCAGATCCTCAAATTTGATCAGCCCGTTGAGCATGGCGGAGTAGGCGGAAAGGTTGTAGGTCTCGGTTCCTGCGGCTGCACCGCCATTTTGGAGGGGGATCTTTTCGTAAGACCCAAGGTAGCCGAATTCCAGCTCCATGGCGGTTCGCATGGGGGTGGGTCCGCCAAAAGCGAGCTGCACATCTCGGACAGCGAAATCATACCCCACTTTTCCTTCGGCATAAAAACCAAGGTTCCCGCTGTCTGTTTGATCAAGCGGAAAATTTCCAACGGAAGTGGTTGTGCCGCTACTAATAGTCTGTTGAAGCATAGCTCCTGCGCCACCTGCCGCATACCAGCGACCATCGCGGGGGCCTTTTGGGCCATCCGGGCTCGAGGTCTGAGATGGGGTGATAACCTTAGGTTGGTTCGCAATTTCAGGAAGAGGAGCATCCACAACATTCGACGTGGGCTCCGGCGCTTTTGCGACAGGTTGGAGTGCTGGATTGGGTGCAGGTGTAGTTGCTGGGGCAGGGGTAGCAGCAGGCGCGGGTGCTACGGGTGCCACTGAAAGCCGCCCTGTCGACTCTTGGCTATGGGCGCAAAAAGCCGTCAGAAAATAGGCACTACCTAAAATAAGCATGAAACAACGCATCTACCTAAGAATGAAATCACTGCATGCCAAGGCGAGATGTCTAGTGTGACAATTCAGAGCCGATGCGAACTAGGCACGAATAAGTGTTGATAACAAAGTCTCGCCTCGAAGGGTGCGAATCCTGCGAAGCTCACCGAGGTTTACCGAGGCATGAGCGGAGCAGGGCCAGCCCCGCCCTCGTCAGGTCTGCTCCGACCCGGCGACGCGTCGGGGCCCGCTCCGCACTCCTGCCGGGGCTAAAACCTCCAATTCATCTCAAATTCTGCCGCTTGGGTGTAAAAATTCTGCATCGTGTAGCCCCCAAAATCGGGACTTAGCACCCCATCAACTCGGTACGCGATCGAGACATCAAATCCCGGCGCTACCTGGTATCCGCAACCGAGAAAGGCTTCCCACGCCCCCATGAAGTTCGACTGATTAAAGTCTCCCTGATAGTTGATCGTTCCCGAGATCGTGCTGACAGTTAGCTTTTGGAACATGCCTCCGCCGCCTGCGCCCACAAATGGTCGCCACCCGTCGCCGATCGGATAAGAAAACTCAACGTTCACCATCAGCGGCACTTGGAGAAGATATCCTTCGGCGTCCAACTTCATCGTTCCATTGAGATTAGGATTTCCACTGACCCCCGTGAAAGTTCCGTTGCCTGTGATTGTGTACGACTCGACTGTGTTGTAGATGCAGCCGGTTTCAAACTCGAAATTGATCCACTCGTTCAGCCGGTAGCCTGGGGCGAAGTCGAAACGAAAACCTGGGTTGAAACCGATCGACTCATAACTGACCGTTCCATTGAACTGCACCTGATTCGAAAAGAGGGGATTGATGTCCGTTTGGGGGTAATCCCGACTGTCCCGTTGGGCCACCGACATGTCGGAGTTCACCGTCCCACCGAGCGCAACTCGCAGGCCTGGCCCTGGACCCGTGACCGGCTGCGCCTGCACGTCGGTCAGGGACAATCTTTGGGCAAATAGATTCGATCCACAAAAAAACACCATGATCAGTAAGCACGAATTGAGAAACCTGAACCCCTGAACTCCTGAGCCATTGAATCCATTCACACCCCTTTGCGCCTTCATATATTCACACCTTGGCTCAGAAGCGGATGGTCACCGTTCCCAGGATCGACATTGACGGAACCGACTGTCCTGCGATCGAATTCAGGTAGCGAAACTGAACATCCACCATGAGATCGGGCACTCCGGGGTTGATCTGAATTCCGCCAAACCCTTGGAAGGCTGAGAGAGTTTGGCTACGAGTGTTGTCATTTGGCCCGCCCGTAATAAACACTTGGCGAAAAATTCCGCCCATACCACCCCCGGCCACGAGTCTAATTTTCGAATCGGCTAACGGGTCGGTCCGAAAAACAAAATTTCCCATCATGGGCACCTGAAAGAGTTGGATGTTGCTGACCGAGGTCATGTCAGTGGCACCGATCCCATCCAGCTGATTTTGGTATGCGGAGTTATAGAGAAGACCTCCCTCAATCTCGAAGGCAATGTTGTCGTGAAACTGGGCACCCAGCATCACACCCGTGGCAAAGCCAGGCTGCATCTCGACATTTCCGCTGATGCCAAAGTCTGGATAGTCGACAGATGTCACAAAGCTCAGGCCAATTCCTGTTCGGACATAAAATGGTGTGAGCGGGTTAGCCTCGTCACCGAGGTTGGATAGCTTCCCGCTTTCCGTATGCTTTCCCTCGGCTTTTGTTCCTGGAACAGGTTGATCTAACAGCTCCGCATTCGGATCGGTCAAAAGGGAGGGAGGCCTCGAGAGAGGGTGGGGATTGGCTGGATCATCGGCACGCAAAGTCACAGCTGTTAAAAGCCCCATAAAAAGAAACACACCCCATCGGCACATGGGGTGAGGCTGAAATGCCGAAAAGAAGCTTCAAGTCCCTAACACAGAGATAAAAAAGAACGTGTGAATAGACATCGAAATGTCACACGGTAAAGAGAAAGCAGCAGCCTACGGTTTGGGAAGGGGGAAAAAATGGTTTGGATCAGCAACAGTTTTTACGAGAATAAAACCCTCTCCTGTGGGAATTTTCTCGAGCACCTGTGGAGGAGTATTCAAGAGGTAGGTGAGTGAATTAACCCGTAACCACTGGAATCCCTGTTTGGTTTGGCAAAGGCCATACGTCAGAGCCGTAACCCCATCTAGAAGAATAATTTTGTCTGCCTGTGCGGCATTGCCACCGCTTGCTACCCTAAGCCCATTTCCAGGGGTTCCCCAGTCCAATCCAAGTCGAAGATCTTTGGGGAACGGATAGGAGATGTAGTTGGTGCCTTTTTGAAGCGGAACAGGGCAAGGCACTTTGCGAACAACCCCTGTAAATCCTCTTGAGAGTCCACGGCGTTCGCCAAATTTGAGTCCAAATGAGAGTCCGGGAGGTAAAATTAGCTGATCGGAACGAAGTGGTCTTCCCGAGGCTAGTTCTTTCCAAAGCAAGGTGCTTCCAGACAGGTTAACTTGAGCAGACAAAGTCGTAAGGCCTGGAAAAGGAAGAAAGAATTGAAAGCTCTTTGGATTTTCCCCTCCGCTTTGGACTCTTCCCAACAGCGTTTCGTCGATCAAATTCGGCACGGTGAGGTGGGGATGTACCTCGATTGTTGTTCCGACAAGCGAACTGTTGATCGGCCCTTTTGTGTTCCATGCTGAATTGGAGGGAACGAGGGCATGATCTTTTCGTGCTCGTGTTGCCGATTCATCTAGTTCAAAGCGATGACCCAGCCAAGGATGGGTCGTTGGTCCAACCACTTCGGCGAAGTATTCCGTCCCAGAGACGAGTGCAGTGCCGAAGGGGGTGTCTGTAAAAGAGGGAGTCCATTGGATAATCGGGCCAGTTTGGACTGCAGTTACAAGTCCAGAGGCAAGCGCGGGATGTTGGAGAGGGACTCCCACAAGCTCCAAATTCTTATCGAGCGTCATCGAGTACCCCGCATTTTCTTGGGCTTGAAGGCGCGGAGGATAAGCCAAGCTTAGTAGCGAAATGAAGGCGATACTTGTTGGATTTAAAAAAGCTCTCATAATTCTAGTCTTGATTTAACCCTAAGGGTGACTGTTTTATCGATCCAGCCCAGCGAGTTCTGGATAAAAATGGTTGCGGTAAAAGTTCCGGCAACAGTCGGGGTTCCCGTTATTAATCCAGTGGCCTTATCAAAGATTAAACCGGGGGGGAGTCCATAGCCGTTAATCCTCACACCCTCTCCCCCTGAAAGAGTGGCTGAGGTGCCCACTCTAAGATCGTTAGTCCCGAAAATTGAAGTCGTTTTCGATGGTTTTGCGTTCGAAACATAAATTTGAAAGCTCGCTGAACCAATCTGGAGGCCAGAAGAGGGTAAGCCAGGTCGAAAATAGTTTTCAGCTTGAAGACGGACTGTGTAATTCCCAGCGCTGGTGGGTGTGCCCTTGATGGTTTGTCCATCCAAAAACAGGCCTGGGGGCAGATTGCTGGCAGTATAGCGAAAAGGCGCTCCAGATGCCCCTGCTGAATACTGAGTAAAAGCCTTCCCGACTCCAGCAAGCCTTGTTAGCAATGAACTTGTAATTACAGGAGCCGCAGGATTCTGAAGACGGAATTTCACGGGGAAAGTCCGAGTTCCGCCTCCCTCATAAGAAGTAGAGTTCTCCGCTATAACATTTACATCAAACTCGTATGGCAATGTCGTGCTGGTGTTCTTCCCAGTGATCAACCCGTTATTGTTAATCAGACCTAACGGCAGGGCTTCGGGAATCGAAATTTTTTGTTTTGGGCAAATCGTGGATACATCGGTCAGAAGTTGTAGGGAGTAGTCTTCTCCTACATTAACTTCAAAAGGTCCGGCCGTGGTTAACGCGGTGGGGGCAGGAGCAACCAACCGAAGATTAAAATTTATCGAGGCCGAAACCTTTGACCCATCCAACCCTGAAGTCCGGCTGAGGATGAGGCTAACAGGTTCCGAGGTTTTCCCTTTGTCGAAAGGGGCAGTCGTGGAGGAGATTTGAATATAGCCCGCACTATAGGTCACGCCTATTATTGTCGTTTCAATGGTGTTGGAATCGGCGGTGAACCCTGCTGGGATAGTAACGGGAACCGTGTAAGCGGTTCCAGCCGTCCGTGTAAGTTGACCTGAGACTAAGTCTGCGATCGCCAAGGTCGGTGACGAGACGGTTAGAGTTAAAATTTCATCCGTAAAGCTGGCGGCGTTGATTGTCCGGGCGGCTCGGATTGTGATCGGGAAGGTGTCTGCACTTCGGGGGATTCCCGAAAGAACACCCGTTGCGGGATTGAGGGTTAATCCAGAAGGAAGAGAGGAGATGGCAGTAAAGGTTGAAGCGACATCGGTTGTAATCGGGTAGCTGAAGGGGACTCCCGCTGTGGCTGTTGCTGTCGCACTTGAGGTGAAGGTTGGGCCCGAGGCGGCCTGGACGGTAACTGTCAAACTTCCTGTGGCGGTGTTTCCGGTGAGTGAATTTGACGCAGTGAACGTCAAGCTAAAGGATCCATCAATGCTTGCTCCTGGAGAAAGAGTGATTAGGCCGGTAGTCGCGTCAATCGAGGCCCCTAAACTGGAGGGGTTCGAGGAAAGTGCGTAGGTATTCGCCCCGTTGTTGGTGAGAATCTGGTAGGTGCTGGTCGATCCGGCGTTCATGGTCTTTGTTGTGGCGCTGGTGATTAGCCCGTACGCACCAGCCGCAGCCATTTGAAAGGCTTGAGTAGAAGAGAAAAATTGCCCAAAGATCACGTCCGATCCAGACAACGAGTCTGGGCCGATCTCTATTGTTGAAGGGCTATCATCTTTTGGAATATATGAATCGACGTTTGTGCCCCGTGATTTTACTAAAAGAAAATTTGCATTAGCATCAAAAAGATTTGCGCTAGACGAGAAAAGGGTGAATATCGGCAAATTCGAAGTCGTTGTAGGGGAGATCTCAGCGATGGCTCCGCCCTCTGAACTCCAGCCAATGGCTGGATTCTCGTAAGTTCCATAATCTCCTTTTAAAAAAGGGGTTGAATTGAAGAATTTTAACTGAGTCGAGAATACGGTAGCCAAGTCTGCCGATGAGGCGGCCCCACGAAGGGCGGTAAAAAAAGCATCTTGGGTCGTTTTATAGGATACAACAAATAGTGCTGTTCCATCAGGAACTATATTACCAGAAGTAGTTTGTACCGGGTTTGTTTCGGGATTGATGATAACGTTGACCACTGCCGCTCGTAAGGGTGTTAACAGTACGAGGAAAAAGCCGAAAACAATAAGAGAGCCCAGTCCAGTTCTCCTGTGCAATCTGCCCGAGGAAGTTGGACGGGTCCGATTAGTTTGGGTTCGACTCTCTGTTTTCCACATTTCTAGCGACCTCATGGAGTATATATAGTACTTGATTTTTCTTTTTCCATAAGCCAATCGGTTTGACGCCAAATTGTAACCTTCGGCTTTCTCCCATAATTTCTAATACTCTTTGCGTGCTGCCCCTGATCATTGTGGTTTCCGCTTCATCCTTAGTCCGATTATAAAAAATCGAAAAATTCCAGCTCCTTGAATAAGGCAAATATATGGCGAAATCGATCCTCATGTGCAATTTGTTGCAAATCAACAGAGCAAGCGAACTTCTGTCACCTAAATGTCACAAAAAACCCATTGCGAAATTTAGTTCCTGCGCAAAGATTTCTTTATGCAAAGTTTCAACAGCTCGGCATCAACAACAACAACTAACAGGGAGAATCAGATCATGAACCAAATCTTGAAAGCAACTAATTCGCTTCGCGTGGGCCTCGTCGTCCTCGCAGGCATTTCCATTCTGGGAGGCGCCGCCTCAACTTGGGCCGCCTCCATCGCATCGCCTGCATCGATTGTAGAAATTTCGTTTGCCGGAGGGGGCAAGCGTGATTTCGTCAGCACTCCTTACGTTCGTCCGGGAGAGGTTTTTGGGACAATTGCTTCGGTCGGTTCGACAACGACCCTGACTCTTACCGACGAAGCAAGTGCCACCTACACAACCGGTCGCTTTACCCCTGGAACTTCAACCCAAGACAACAAGTACATCCTTGAAGTGCTCGATGGCCGCTACATCGGATTGGTTGCTTACATCAAGAGCAACACAGGAAACACCTTCACCATCGACGAAGTTTCCCTCCCCACCGATGGTTTGCTCGTAGGTTCAAAGTATGCGATCCGCAAGGACTGGACGATTGAAAGCCTGTTCGGTGTCGCCAGCGCAACTTCGCCTTTGGCCTCAGGAAGCTCGCCCGCCTCTGGTGATAATATCAACGTCTGGAACCAAAAAACCCAGGCTTATTCCACTTATTACATCCGTTTGTTGGGTGGCGTTTACTCTTGGCGGGATGCGGTTGGAACTGCCGCTAATCACGTCCGGATTCCCTACGGACAGGGAGTCCAAGTTCTCCGTCGGGCAGCCGGAAACGGTGCCCTCACCTTGACAGGCGAACTACGCACCGCCCGTCTTCGCAGAGACCTTCTCAAAGACAAAGCTGCACTGATCGCAAATCTATCCCCCTCCGCTACGACCCTTGGTGATTTGAACGTCACGATTGATCGGGCCGCATCCGCTGCTGGCAGTGTGGTAAAAGTCTGGAATTCATCAACGCAGGCTTGGACGGCCTACTATCGCCGCACATCGGACGGAAAATTCTTCGACGGACTTACCGTTCGTGACTCGATTGTTGTCGGGGCAGGAAAAGTTGTTCAGGTCGTGAACAAAGGTAGTGCTGACCGGGTGGGTGCTACTGCAATTACTGCTGATCCTCGGCTTCCTTAATCAAAAGAAATAAAATATGAGGTACTCAAAGACAAAAAGAAACCTAAGTATGAAACAAGTAAAACTTAAAACCCTAGCATTCTCAGCCGCCTTTGGCTTGCTGGTGTCGTTCTCCAATGCTGCAACGGTTAATCTGTCGTTGACCGTTGCGCCTGAAGACGGCTTTACCCTGCGCGACAGCCTTGGAAATTTCCTCCCCGAAACGGGCATCGTAAAGATCGGTTATTTTTATGATTCCACCACCGGAAATGAATTGAGTGGTTCAGCAATCACGGCGCTTTACTCAGCCGCAGCTAGCTTTTCCGCTGGCAATAGTGCGTTGCTAGGTAAGTTCCTTGAAATCGGATCGGCGCAAATTGGCGTGAACAGTATTAACGGATTGGGAGAAGGTTTCATGGCTTCTGTGGATGGTGTGGATCGTCCCTACGGAACGGGAAGCGTCAATTTTGCGAGGGTTGATGACAATGGTAATCCAATCCAAGGTTCATTTTTCCGCGGATGGATGGACGGCACCCTTCCTATCCAGTCCACTGGGACTGCACCATTCAACAGCATTACAAACGTGAAGTTGACGGGAGCTTATCTGAGCGTGATTGCATACAACAATGAGTCCTTAAGTTCTGCCTCCCAGTTGCTCGTCGCTCGCTCGTTATCTGCATTGCCGACATCGGACGAGGCTACCTCCTTTGCACTCGGTTCAACCACATCGGAGTTGCTGATTGGGACGGCTGCTGCAGATGCATACAAAACTGTCGGCATACCTGAGCCCTCCTCCGCCATGCTTTTCTTGACAGGGGCTGCTTTGCTCCTGACTTATCGTAGGAAAGTTTCGGTAAATCTATAAATTCGAAAGGAAAAAACAAAATGAAAAATAACATCAAAATCGCACTCGCCTTGTTGGGCATTGTCTCCCTCTCTGGGAACCTTCAGGCGCAAACCGTCAACCTTATCAACAATATGCAGAGCTTTTATATGGGGAACGGGTCTACCCTCCTGAATCCCAATACCGAGTTCTACATAGGAACCTTCGATGGGAAGACAACCTCTCAAATTCAGTCCCTGATTACTGCTGACAGCACTCAAAACCACTACAATATCTTCAGTAGCTTTAACATTTTGGCCTCTTATCGTGCCCAAACAAGTGACTTTGGTGTTGTTTTTGGTCCTCAGGATGGTGAAACCGAAACAGGAACCGTTATTGGATTCAATGGCAATACCCCGGTATCCTTCTTCAACAATAAGGCGATGCAGGTGGTCGTGCTCTCCCCAGTGGATGGCAACAACTCACCAGGAAATTTGCTCCAGATTGGTATTTACGGAGCCTATGACTTCGGTGCTGCAGCGGCTGTCAATTTTATGACCTCAGACGTATCCGACGTCAACAGCTTTGCGTTCGCAACATCCGATTTGGTCGCGGGTGACCCTGCTCAGATCGGCGCGAAGGCTATTGTTGGTAGCGGCGGGCCCGCTGGAACATCATCCTTCAGTCTTTCCACCTCATCCGTGCCCGAACCTTCCTCTGCCTCTCTCTTGATGCTTGGTGCAACCGCTTGGGTGGCTCTCCGCCGCCTGCGCAAAAACGTCTAACTGATAAGAAGAAAAACCCTAAAACAGGAAATATAATCATGAAAAACAAAATTCTCCTCAGCATCATGGTCGCCCTCGGGTTGGCCTCAGCAAATAACGGCAATAGCCAAGGCTATGGCCCTGTGACCTTCGTTGACGTTGCCACCAGCGGTGAATACGTCACCGTCGTAACTGGCACCGGCGCCTCCGTAAATGTTGACGCTACTATTCTGACAAAAAGCCAGATTTGGTCGAAAGAGAAGGTGTATATTCTAGCACGTAACGTTATCGTTCCCTCTGGCGTTACTCTCACGATTCAACCAGGAACTCTGATTCGTGGAGAGCGTCCGTCTAAAGGACAGGGTGCTAATGCTGAAGCCGCTCTCTCTCCTGCCGATCCAGGTGCACTTGTTGTTGCTCGCGGTGGTCGCATCATTGCGGCTGGGACGGCAGACGCCCCCATCATATTCACATCAATGGATGATCCTAACGTCCCCGGTGGTGCTGCAACAATCCCTCCTTACGAAAACTATGGCATTGCTTCTGGCACTGGAATCATTAATCCACAACGCACGCTGAAAACTGGTTTTACTACAGTTTTAGGAACTGCCGGCGTTGGAGAATTTATCATCAGCGGCGGTTCATTGGCTGCATCGGCGCTAACTTATGGTAATGATCTCACTCAAAGCGATTCCAAGTGGTCCGTCGATGGTGAATACGGCGGGATCGTTCTTGCAGGGTATGCGGAAACTGTGGTGGGAGTTGCAAACGGCAGTAGCGCCTTAACAACTGCTATCAACAATGGTACCATCAACGTTTCCACAGGGGCTGCATCTGGAACGAGTGGTGTTCAACTAATTGAAGGAATGGCTGCGTTCCCGACTTATGGTCTAGGTGGTGGAGATAATGAAAATGACGACTCTGGCATCCTCCGGTTCATTGATCTCCGTTATGGTGGCTATATCATCGCGTCTTCCAAGGAATTGAATTCCTACTCCTTCTACGGGATTGGAAGAAACACAGTTGCTGAGTTCTTGGCCGATTGGAACAATGCTGACGATTCATTCGAGTTGTGGGGTGGTTCGCTGAACCTTCGCCACTGTATTTCTGCGTTCCCTGGTGACGACGGCTTGGACACCGATCAGGGCTACACCGGTACCGTTCAGTTCTACGTTCAGCTGCAAAACAATGCAGTTGACGCGAACGGCAATGTTAGCCGCCGTGCACTCGTCAACGTTGGCGATAGCCAGTCGGAAAATGACGGTCCTGAAAGTGGCAACAGTGCTGTTCCCTATACCGTATATACCCTTGCCAATGCAACCTTCATTGGGCGTGGCTACAACACGATTGCTGAAAGATATAATGGCGGAACCGGTGTTGCCGCAACAAGCGCAATCGAGCCTGCGACTGGTCCTAACTATAAGGACAACGGCTCTACCAAGGTCTATAACTCGCTCTTTATGGATTCACCACACGGAGCTATGATGGTTATGGATCGTTCGGCTGTGGGTGTAACAACATCAGGAACTGGTGGCAATTCTGCCATCAACCGTTTTACACAGAATCGTACTACTGGTGGTTTTGATGCGGCAGGTCGCGCATCTGACCTTGTTACTGCACAAACGGGTGCACCTGGTGAAAAGGACGGATTGTTCAACAACGTCTGGTTCTTCCGCGATGGTTTGCTCGATACTGGGGCAGCTGGTGTGAATGGAAAATATCCTTCGCTCGCTGACCTGAATAGTGCTGTGACAGCTAATCCTACCACCTACTACGTAGCTACGGACGATACTAACCTGTTCCCTGATAGGACAGATCGTACAGAGCGTGGTGCATCATCGAACGGCACAGCAGTTCGGGCAAACATTGCCGATATGATCACTGTAATCAAACAATCGAACGGGGTTAAGTTTGACCAGAATCCTGGTGTTTTAGTTCCTTTGAACCACCATCTTTCTGGTATCGACATCAAGCCCAGCAACAGTGCGGCTCGTGATTTGACTGGCAGTGCGTTGCCGAATTATGACACAGCAGGAACAACGAAGACGACACGTTCCCTTGTGACTGGTGCTACCTTCGTAGGAGCAGTTCGCGACAGTAGCTGGTTCCGCGGTTGGAACTTTGCTAGCCAGTCCGGTTGCTTCGCCAACAGTGCGGTTGCCATTGTCCCGACTGTTACCATAGCAAAAACTGCTGGAGGGAATCCTCAGATTAACTTTGGTGCCGAAACAGGCGTCAAGTACTCCTTGGAGGTTTCTACCGATAATAAGAGCTTCGTGCCGGTAACGGTGTTAGAAGGTGCCAACCTCCCTTACACCGACGCATCCAAGACGGTTGGAACAACCGCCTTGTACTATCGCGCGATCGCACTCTAATTATCGAATCGAAGATTTGAATTGCAACGGGCGCTAGGGCAAACTGCTCTAGCGCCCGTTTCTTTTATGAAAACAACAAAAATTATACTCCTTGGCTTTTGCACACTTGTTACTCCTATTACCTATGGGGCGGGAATCAACACCTCTGTACCTACGCCAATCGAAATTGTTGCCAACATTACGCCTCAACTAGGCGTTGATGACTATCGGAAGGCGCTAACCCAGAAGGAAGTGGTAGTGACTTTAGTTCGGCTGCGAAGATGGGATGAAGCCGAAGCAATGATGACTGGGATCGAGCACTACTCCGCACCATCCACCATTGCAGAGGCAATCCTCTTAGGTTGGGACAAAATTCCCACCGAAATACTTAGGCGGTGGTTTGAACTTGCTGGCAGGAAGATGATTCTAACCGTAGGCCGAGATTCAGTGGAGCCGACATCGCAACTCAGTCGCTTGTGGATTGCGTGCAAATCTCGATTGAACCTTTCCTCTCAACCTCCGCAAGCTGTGCCAAAATTCCTTTCTGAATATCCACCGAAACTTCAGGACTATTTTCGCGGAATTCTTGAACCGAGCTTGTGGGCGCGTTTTATCAATGGCATCAATCCGCGTAGCCCCTGGGCTGAGTTATCACCAAAGCACACCCACGATGAGAAGAAGTCGTGGAAGGAAGGTCGAATTACAGATGGCTTTACGGGTCGGATTTTGATGGCGGAGGCGCTGAGACGAGTAAATTCAGGGGAAAAATATCCTAACACTTGGATCTCCTTTGTGATCGGGGGGATGGACGGCACCTCATTTAATTCTGACCCAGTCCGCTTGGCAGTGGATAGCTATCGACTGGCTATGATCGAAAAAAAGACTGCTGACGCCACCGACCTCGCTGCCAGATTGAGAATTATGCTGCCGCAGACAACTCCCACTGCTTTTGGAGCTTACGAGTCGGCAATGGTTGCCGCTTTGGCTTGCGGTCCGGATGGAGGTGGGCGGGATGAGATTGTAGGAGCGCTGAATGATCTTCAAGTCCGAGCGGATAAGTATCTCAATGAGTATGAGAAAATGATGGTGTATCCGCAGTTAGGAGCAGGTTTTGTTGCCTTGGGGAAAGCTAAACTTGGGGATCCTCTGTTTCAACAGGTAGTGATCTATGCGGACAAAAACAGGGATCCGGAAAGCAAGCGGATCGGCGTCATCCGATTGGAACTGGGGCTTGCCCTGGTATCGATGACCCAGAGCCCTGAAGAGTATAGGAAAATAGTCAAAATCTTGGCGGACGCGGATCAGGGTTGATACACCTAACAAGTGCGGAACAAAGAGTCGATTCCTCAAGCAGTTCATCTCCGTACGTTTGGGATTTTTCACAATCTTGTTCAAGGGTTGGAAAGGTCCTCGATATGGATCGTGTTCGGAGCAGTTTTTCTGACAGGTCTGGGGATGAGTTGGCGGATGGTTGGGAACCCGGATCTGGGGTTTCAACTGAATGCGGCCAAATATGTATTAACCCATGGGGACGTCCCAAGGACGGAACCCTTTCTCTATACCGTACCGTGGAGTCGTTATGTGGATCTGCAGTGGCTCTGGCAGCTCTCCATCTATGGGGCAAATCAGTGGGGCGGAATTCTGGGAATGAATCTGCTTTGTGTGGGTTACACCTATATCGCATCGGCTATTCTTCTCATTCGTTGTCGGAACTGGTGTGGCGGGTTAGGGACGGTTTCGGCGGGGTTTCTCCTTTTTTTCTTTATGGTGAATTTTTGGGATTTTCGGCCCCACACCATTTCGTGGATTTACCTTAGCCTAGTCTTGTTATGTCTGGAGCGTCACTTCGCTGGGAATAAGAAAGCGGTGTGGTTTCTTCCCCTAGTGATGTTGGGTTGGGTCAACTGCCATGCCCTGTTCAGCCTCGGCTTGATGACGATCGCACTTTGGACCGCGGGTGAGGTTGTGGAGGCGTGTCTAGCGAAGGGAGAAGATAGAAGGAAGGGCTTCGAAAAAGTCTATCGGTTGATGGGCGCTGGGGCACTGTCAGGGTTGGTCTGCCTGATCAATCCTTATGGCTGGGAGGGGTTGATGTTTCCTTTTCGTCAATTCACCTTGTTGACGTCCGCACACATTGCGAAAGATGCCACCTTTGGAATTGGAGAGTTCTTCTGGCTGTGGTCGAGGGAGTTGAGGTTCTCGACCTTTGGCCGTCCTTCGCTGCCCTTAACCAACCTCATGCTTTGGGGGATGTGCTTGGTAGTGGTCACAGGATTTCTATTGAGGCGACCACGCTGGCCGTGTCCTTTTTGGATCGTGGGAGCAATATTTACAGCGCTCTACCTCACTGCGGTGAAAAACTGGTCCTACTTCTCATTCGCCCTAATTCCGTATGCATCGGCCGGTTGGAGCCAGCAAGTTCAGCCTTGGAGGGAGAGGGGGCGTGCACCCGCAAGAGCCCTTCTTTTGGCTACTAGTGCCGTCTTGATCGCGCTGATGGCGACCGGGTGGTGGAGCCGGACCACGGCTGGGGTATTCGCCGGTTTGCGGTATGATCCCGTCTGGCACGCGGAGCAGGCGGCAGATCTAATTCGGCAAGCGGGTCCGTCGGTTCGTATCATGAACGCTCACGATCTGGGAGGGTGGCTGGCCTGGAGTACGGGAAACAAGGTCTATATCGATGCCCGCAACGATAATTATCCCGAAAAGCTGTACCGAGAGTATGTGGCCACGGGTTTAGCTAACAACTTTCTGGCTGTCCTGGATGTGACGCGGGCGAACGTGGTGGTGGCCAGGGTCGGGACGAGCACAGAGGCAGTCTGGATCGAAGCTTTGGCCAGAGAACCTGATTGGCGCTTGATGTATCGAAATTCAGGCCTCGTGGTTTTCTTTCAGCGGGATTTGGCGCCGGAGATCCCGGCTTTGGAGGAGCAACAAGCGGGGGGTGTGCGACCGGAAACGGGTATTGCCTGGGATAAAGAATTAAGCAAGGAGGCAGCTAAGCGGTTGCCGGGCTGGAGCCAGGCATTGCCGTGGGGCAAACTAGATTTTTATGAACCGGTCTCGCTCAGCGCCGGTTCGATCCTTCTGGGTTGGTCAAATCAGGCCCAAGCCGAAGCTTGGAAAGGCATCCAGGACACTCCTTTTTTCATCGTGGAACTATGGGTAAACTTGGCTGCTAGCTTTGAGATGCAGCGGGACTATTCACGTGCGGATTTCTGCTGGCAGGCGCTACTGGCCAAGGTTGCGGAGCCCGCCTTGCAGGAGCGGGCGAAAAAGGCGCGGGCGCGGCGAAATAAGCCCGATCCCTCACCGTATCTGGAGGAGATGAGACGCAAGGGATTACGGTGAAACGATCTTCCTCCACGGCTATGGCCATCTCCCTTCCGGCCTGGATCTGGGGCTTGTTGGGGTTGACCGGTTTTTGCTTGGCATGGAAATGGATCAAGAACGAGGATCTGGGCTTTCAGCTTCACGCGGCGAAGCTGATTCTGCAGTTGGGGGATGTGCCACGGGGGGAGCCCTTTCTTTGGACCGAGCCAGGGGGTAGTTACACCGATCTGCAGTGGCTTTGGCAGTTGGGTATTTACGGGTGCTGGCGTTGGCTGGGGTATGGCGGGCTGATGGTGGTCAATATTGGAATTCAGCTGGTTGCTATAGGAGTTTGGGGTTGGCGTGTTATTCGAATGAGAGGCCGTCCCTTGGGTTTGGGCAGCCTCTGGCTTTTGCTGATTTTCCTGTATGTAAACATTTGGTTTATCCGTCCGCATAACCTTTCTTGGATTTATCTGGGGCTGACCCTTCTGGTGCTAGAGGAGTACTCCCGAGGAAATAGGCGCGCGCTCCTGTTTCTTCCCCTTATTTCGCTGGCTTGGGTAAACTGCCACGCTTTGTTTAGTTTAGGTCTGGTGGTGTCAGTGGTTTGGGTGCTGGGGGATATAGGATTGCAGATCCTAAAGGAAGGATGGGAAAAGGCATTTCGTGGTTACCCTAAAGAGTATGGAGCCGTGCTGTTGGCGGCACTGGCTTGCCTGATCAACCCCTACGGATGGCGCGGGTTTATGCTTCCCTTTAATCAGGCTCAGATTGTTGCTGGTTTGCACGTAGCAAGCGATATGATCCGTGAATTTCTACCGTTGTGGCGGGCGATATATCCCGAGGAGGGCCTTTTGACGGTGTTCGACTGGTTCGATTCGGCCACCATGCTGATTCTTCTGTTATTGCTGTTGTCCGGACTCCTCTTGGGAAAATCGAAAATTCCATTTCCAGCATGGGGGCCCGTCGTCATCTTCACCTTTCTGGCCTTCCGGATGGTGAAGAACTTTAACTACTTCTTCATCCTCGTAGGGCCCTACGCGGCGATGGGTTGGGATTCGTTTTCGTGTCGTTGGAAATCGAGCCTGCAGTCGGTGATGCGTGGGGCAGCGGTGGCAGTTTGCCTCTTCTTTTGTTTAGTGGTGCCAACAGGGCTTTGGAGCAACTGGTCCTGGGGAATGCCTTTTGGAGTAGGTTTGGAGCCGAAAGTACATCCAACGGAAATATCCGAGGCGCTAGGTCGCTGTCCGCAACAGCTAAGAGTCCTGAATGGGCATGACAATGGCGGGTGGATTGGGTGGATCTCAGGTAAGAGGGTCTTCCTAGATGCCAGGAACGACAACTACTCGGAAAAGCTCCTGAGCTCGTATCGTGAGAGTGTCGAAAGTCGCAAGGCTTTTGTTGCTCTTCTGGATCGATGGCAGATCGACGCGGTTGTGGCTCGATATGACAATGAACCTTTCTGGGTGCCGACACTGATTGAGCTCACTCGCCGGAGCAAAGGATATTTCAAAGATTCTTTAGGGCGGCCTGTCCCACTTTGGCGGTGTGTCGCTCGGGACGCTCACACGGCACTTTTCTTCCGGTACGATGCCGCTCCCGCGATGGTTGAAAATAGAAGCTTCGCGCCCGGCTTCGATTCCCTACGTGGCCGGGAGGGTCGATTGGATGAGATTTTGCGGGCACAGGCGGAAAAGGAGGAACCGGGTTGGAGAAAACTTTTTCTGGGGCCCGAAGCATTTCCCGTGGAGCTGAATCTGTTGGTCGCTAGGTCGGTGGACTTTGGGGAGTATGCAGAGGCGAAGAGTTATGCGGTGAAGGGAATGGAGATTTGTCCCTGGTTCTTTCCGAATCTGTGGTCAAACCTGGCTTATGTTTTTGAGATGGAGGGGGACACGGAACGTGCAGACTTCTGCTGGAAGACGATTGCAAAAAAAACAAGTGATCCAAAGTGGAGGGGAAACGAGGCAAGAGCGAAAGAACGCCGAAAAGCTTTTAAAACTCCTAGTTAATATTTTTATGAACGCATTGATTCAGCGTGTGGCATTGATTCGACGGATTCCGATTCAATGGATCTTTGCGTACGGAGGTTTGTTGATGGCCTCTCTTGTCCTTAGGGTGATGTCAGCGAATAATGATCTTTGGCTGGATGAAATCTGGTCCCTTAACATAGCCCATAAAGCACGAAGTGGTCTGGACATATTGTTCCAGAATAAAATTGATAATAATCACTTCCTAAATACGCTGATCCTGCACTGGCTGCCACCCCATTCGGGTAGTTTGCTTTATCGAGCCCCAGCCTGCCTGGCTGGGGTGCTGGGAGTGCTGTTCGCCATTCGGGTCGGTTTGCGGAAAGGGCCGAGGTATGGCTTTTTTCTGGGATACATAACTTGCTTTGCCTATTTCCTGATTCACTACTCCTCTGAAGCACGGGGGTATGCCTACCTAATCCTCTTTTCGCTTGTCGCCGTCGATTGTGTCATGGAGGAAATGAAATGTCCCAGTGCTTGGAATCGATGCCTTTTCCTGATGGCTACTGTTATGGGCATGTTATCTCACGCTACATTCTTGGCGGTGATCGCTGGCTTATTGATAGGGTCGTTATTCAATATTCAAACTACCTCGCTTCTGGATCAAATGCGTCGACATGCACTCTTCTGGTTTGGACCAATTCTAGCCATCTCCTTAATTGTATTTTTCCTTTTATTTGGGATGGGCGTGGGTGGGGGCAATTCGATTGCGCTCAGCGAGGCACTTCTAACAACAGCTGGTTGGGGCATTTTTGGAAATTCATCACAAGTGGGTTGCTGGTTGGGGGTGGGGCTATTTGTCATCTTGATTCTATGGATTATTTCTTTGGATAGGAATCTGCCACTTTTATTTGGAGGAGCCGTCACATTGATAATTATTCCCTCAATCCTCCTAATCGCTACCCCTCGACCGGATCTTCTTTATCCCCGTTACTGGCTGGTGCAAGTGTTGCTTCTTTATCTTCTTTTAGCAGGTTTGTTGGACTGGTTTTGGCAAAAGGGTAAAATTTACAAAATCGCATCTGTTGCCTTTCTGGCAATATGGACATGGACGAATCTGAGAGCGACATTCCATCTGATTCAAGTGGGGCGTGGTAATTATACAGAGGCCATCCGCGAAGTTTGTCGGCAACAGAATCCAACCCTTGGGGGTTTTGGTGATTTGAGTGGTGACTTTCGCAATGATTTCCGGAATGAGATGATCTTGAACTATTATAGCCCTCGACTGGAGGGGGCGGCGCAGCCCAGCTACTTTCGTATAGGTTCGTGGAGCTGGGTGGATCCAGAGTGGGTTTTGGTCATTAGTTTCGGTGATGACACAAGGTGGCGTCAGCCAATTCTTCGCCTACCGGGCCCTGTGGATTTGACCTTGCACAAATTCTATCCATCGGTCGAGCTTTCGGGCTGGAATTGGTCCCTGTACCAGAGGATGAATTATATAAAGGCTACCAACAGAAAACCAACTTCTTGATGAGGTAGGGGTGACTCAGGCAATGCAGGTGTATCTGAAAATACACCAAAGAGCCCTGAAGCCATCCTTCCAGCCGACTTTTTTGCCTTCTTGATAGGTTCGCCCTGAGTAGGAGATTCCGACCTCGTAAAAACGCGCACCTTGGCGGGCGAGCTTAGCCGTAATCTCCGGCTCAAATCCGAATCGGTTTTCCTGAATCTCAATCTTTTGGATGATCTCACGGCGAAAGGCCTTAAATCCAGTTTCCATATCGGTGAGATTCAGATTGGTGCACATATTGGAGAGAAGGGTGAGAACGCCGTTACCTACACGGTGCCAAAAATAGAGAACCCGATGTGCAGATCCTCCTAAAAATCTGGATCCGTAGACGACATCAGCACGATCTTCTATTAGGGGTTCCAAAATCTTGGGATATTCACGCGGGTCGTACTCCAGATCGGCATCTTGAATAATCACATAAGGCAAGGTAGCAACTGTGATTCCCGTACGGAGGGCGGCTCCCTTGCCTTGGTTGATGGTGTGACGAAAGATCTTTAGCGGGGTGGGGAGTGTTGCTAGGGATGTAAGTTGCTTCTGGGTCTCATCGGTCGAAGCATCATCGATGATGATGATCTCTCCAACGTGGGGTTGATTCGCGACGGTTCGGATCACTTTCCCAATGGTAGCTCCTTCATTGAAAACGGGGATCACTACGGATAATAAGCGGTTCATAAAAAGTCCAATCTGCGATTAATCAAAAACTGTACGCTGCATTCAGGCTGAGATCCCAACCCTTGGTGTAAGAACTGTAGATATACTCGGTGCCGTTCAAGGTCTGTGTCATGTTAAACCACGGGTTCAAAAGGTTTTTACCGCGGAAAGTAATCTTCCAGTTATCAGTGAGGCCTTGCGTGATGTTGAAATCCAACGAGGGGGCAGGCTGTTGGTAGACATCTGGGAAATAAGAAGAGACTTTGGTGGTTTCTGGTTCAACGAAAGGGGCCCCGGCAGCGTAAAGAAGCGGGCCAGTGACGTTATAGAAAAGGCCTGCATAGAGCCGGTACTCATCGTTGTCGTAATTCAGTCCCGCATTGATCACGTATTCGGGCTGGCCTTGGAGGGGCCGGCTAGTTTGTTCCACAAACTCCGCAGCTTCCCCTGTGATGGGCACACTGCTTGCAATATAGGTATAGTTGAAAAAAAGGGAAAAATTTCGGAGAGTGGAAGAAAGTTGATCCAAACGTTTGCGGGCTTCAAATTCAAGCCCGCGAATTGTGCCACTGCTGGCGTTGACATATTTGAAGAAATTTAGATTTGTTGCTTCGTCGTAGAAGGAAGTTTGTTCCAGTGGGGCCTGGAGGTCCTTGTAGAAAAGACTGAGGGATAAGACCTCACCTGCACGGGGAAACCACTCGACACGAAAATCGTAGTTGTTGGCTTTTGAAAGCTGAAGTTGAGGGTTTCCAAGGAAGTAGCTGTCAGAAGTGAAATCTTTGGTGATGACTGGGCCCATCTCCTTAAAGGAGGGGCGGGCTAAGGTCTGGGACCAAGCCAGTCGAATATTTACTCCTTGGGTCAATTCAAAGGTGGCAGATACCGCGGGCAAAAGGTCAAGTTGCTGGATTTTTGAAACACCGTCAAAATCGCCGAAATAACGGGTCGGCAGGTTGGTGGCTCCAAAGATTTTGATATTTGTGTTTTCAAAGCGGGCTCCGCCTACGAGGGTCAGTTGTGGGAACGGCTTGAAGTTAGCCATCAGGTAGCTGGCAGTAACCCCTTGGCTGGCTTGGTAGTCGGTGCCCGGGTTAGAATCTGTATTTCCCGCTTGATTATAAATGGTGTAACTCATCATAAAATCGCCATTCTCTCTTGCGGGATTAACTAAGCCACTGCGGCCAGGAGAAAGAAAAACATCTGCCCATGTTTCCCCGTTCGTGGGGGTGTAGGACGCGTAAGAGTCTGGTGGGGTTGTGTCTGTGCCATAAAGACCGTATGGGTAGTTAAAAGCGGTTTGAGTATAATCTCGCTGGCTGTAATCTTGATAAAAACCGGTTTTGAAAGCATCGGCACGTTCTTTTTCCTCAAACATCGGGATAGTGAAGTCAACAATCCCGTAGTATGAATTTTCCGTCAGCTGTCTTTGGAACAAGAGGAGCGTATCATTCACCGGGTCGCCGGGTGCAGTAGTTATGTCAGCAGGCGAGTAACTTCCATTGATGGAATTAATGCCGTAGCTAAATTGGCTTTGATCGGGTTCTTGGAGTTGCGCCTGTCCTAATCCGCCATTCCAATTGATTTTAAAATTTCTTGCCTCCTCGAAAGTATCCTCCCCAATGATCTGTAGATAGGCCAAACTACGCTGTCCATAATCGATGATCTGTTGGTAATCGGTTTGCAAGCCACTATCTTGAACTTGTGATCTCTGGGTAGCGTTGTCGTCAGCGCCTCGATTATACATTACATTGATTGATGCTTTGTGGTCCTTGTCCCACTGCCCCGAAAGACCGGTCAATCCACCCCACAAAACTTCCTGTGTTCCCTGCATCTGTTGTGAAACTTGATTGGTGGCAGTAAACACTCCCGGAGTGTTCGTATTGGTGTTTTGTAGGAAAAGGTTGCCGCGGGTGCCATTGCCGTAATAGGAATATTTGTTTCGGTAGCTGAAGGCACCGATGACCCCTACTTGTTCGTGCTGGCCTAATTCGATCGAGTCACCCCCTTGCAAGTTAAAGGACATATTGGGTGGTGGCGCTTTTTTTGTCAGTCCAATCACGGGGTCCATCTGACGCATAGCATTATTGACTATTTTTGCTTGTGCCAGCTTATTGGAGGTCTCAAGGGGGTTAAAAAAGTTTAAGCTTCCTGGATAAGGAGTTGGGGTGGAAATGACGTTTTGGGGAATCGCTCGGCTGTTGGCTTTCCCCCCAAAAAGTCCTGTTCCGCCCCCAGTGTAGGTCAAAAAGTCGGGATTCAGGGTTGCTTGGGAGTTATATTCTACTGTGAAGCCTGTGCCGAAAGATGGTTTGTCTGGGAAAGTTCGTGTACGGATATCGACGCTACCGCCGGTGAAGTCAGCTGGTTGGTCTGGGGTGAAAGTTTTATAAGTGTTAATGCTCTCGAGTATACTTCCAGGGAAAAGGTCGACATTGATTGCTCGCTTGTCTGGGTCAGTGGAGGGAAGTCGACCTCCATTCATGAGCGTATTCACATAGCGATCCGGCATGCCACGTACGGCAACGTATTTGCCGTCTACAACGGATGTTCCGACCATTCGCTTCATCGCGTCCCCCGCATTGGCCGCACCAAGACGAGAGATGAAATCTTGGCCGATCATATCCATCACGGCCGAGGCATTTTGCCGTTCGGCTAAGAGTCCGGTTTCGGATGCCTTTTCAATTTCACCAGGCACCACGAGTTCTTCCATCTCTTCGATCTCGGCGACGGCCTCAAAGCGCATTTCGTTGAAGGAACCAGCTGCGACTGAAATATCGGGAACGGTTTTTGGAATGTAACTGGAGGCTCGTGTTTGGATCGTATAGACGCCTGGAGGAACTCCCGAGATGGTGAAATTTCCTTGATCATCAGTGATTGCTCCAAAGGGGGAGCCCATGATGGTTACGGATGCTTTGGCAATCGGTTGGCCAAAGTCGGAATCGACCACTTGTCCACGAATTCCTCCAAACTGTTGGCTGAAGGCGGGGGCGCACAAAGTGAGGCTGAGAAACGTAAAGCTGAGGGCATTTCTAGTCATCGACCAGAAAGGGAAATAAAGACTTTCTGTGATACACGGCCCGAACGACTTGGAAATCTTTGCCCCAAGATTCCAGATGGCTCTGAAATCTATGTTGCTAGGCTGAAACCTCTGCACCTCCCAATTCTGATTCGGACTACTACCAGCGGTAGGGACAACCTCGCGTCAATACAACAATCTGTCAGCAAACCCCCAACATCCCCTCATAACTCATATCTTGGACCAAGAAACTGCCTTCTCTTATCCAACCCCTACCTACCACCACCTATTGGCCACCACCTCTGACCCCCAATTCAAAAAACACCCTTCTAAGCTATTGGATTTCAACGAATTGCAATACCTCTGACCCCATATAAACAATTGCAAGTCATGCCCTTACAGGCCTTGTTTTTGACATATACCTCTGACCCCACAATTTAAAAATAGCCTTTTAAATTATTGTAAATCAACGATTTGCAAGACCTCTGACCCCATATAATTCATTGGTGCGCAGGTGTTTGCGAGGTGGTTTTTTGCCAGATGCGAAAAGTTTTGCAAGGGCGAATCCTTTGCTGGATTTTGGAGTCTAATCTAATATGGCGAGAAAGCGACGGTGCATTGTCCCAGGGGCGTTCTATCACGTTTGTAATCGGGCAACGGAAAGAAGGGTGTTATTTCAGGCTCCTGCAGATTTTGATCTATGGGTAAAGACCCTCCGCGAAACTATTGAACTATACCCACTCAAAATTCACGCCTTTTGCGTGATGCCAAACCATTGGCATATGCTGGCAAGTTCTCGATCTGGGCCGACTTTTACCAAAGCAATGCAGTGGCTCGGCGCCACTCACGCAATCCGCTGGAGAAAGAGAGCGGACAGTATTGGCAAAGGAGCGGTTTATCAGAGCCGCTACCGCTGCCACCGAGTCAAACCCAACCAGGTTTTCTGGATCGTGGCCCGGTATATCGAGCGTAACCCAGTCCGAGCTGGGCTGACGGAATCTCCATTCACCTGGGATTGGTCTAGCGCGGGACAAAAAAACGGACTCTCGATCCCGATCGACCAATGGCCGTTGGCAAAACCTGAGAAATGGGAGGAGTTTCTACAAGGTGGCGGAAACCCAATCGAAGAAGCCAAAGTTCGTGACGCACTGACCCGAGGACTCCCTCTTTATAAACCAAAAGACTTCTAACCACTGAATTTCCCAAGCTTTGCCCACGGTAAATTGTCACAAAAAATTCACAATTAAGGGGTTGAGAGATGGTTTGGAGAGAACCAAGATTAAAGGATGGAATTTTTCAAATTTTTGATCGGGTCGAGATCGGCCAGACACAAGGGTGCTGGAGTCCCAAGTGGCAGGTTGCTTGAAGTACGGGCGGTATTATTGCTTCTCATTGCCTTATTTGTGGGATTCGCAGGTTGGACCTGGATGAAAAAAGCGGAAAACTACTCCTACAAATCCCCAAAAATCGAGCAGATCTCAACGGCAGCAGGCAAGAAGTAGAGGCCCAGGCCCAAGGGGCCGAGAACAGCTTTGACAAACAAGCTGTAAAACATAGTATTACAGGATGATCAAGGCGATTACGAAAATTGGAAATTCTCAGGGCATCATTTTTGATTCTGCCCTAATGGAGTTGGCCCATCTCAAGGTAGGGGATGAGGTCACGATGAGTTACCACGAGGGCGGCTCGATCGTACTCACTCCAATCCATCCGCGAATCTCCAAAGAGGTAGTTTCGGGAGTCATCGAAA
>Ga0214919_10003283_pt1 | contig 24603 bp, 23 predicted proteins | sample LL1503_MetaG_FD_177994 | JGI IMG/M metagenome (GOLD analysis project Ga0214919, IMG submission 177994) | Freshwater microbial communities from Lake Lanier, Atlanta, Georgia, United States - LL-1503 | ecosystem: Environmental > Aquatic > Freshwater > Lake | place: USA: Georgia | collected... | reverse complement strand
GGGAGGACCCAAGCGGACATGGCAATCTGGGAGGCTGTTAAAACAGGGATTTTACCGGTTCAAACAGGCTCTAAATGAAGGCCCCTAAAAGAAAGAGTCCCAACAAAACGATCGAAAGACCGAAAAAACGAATTTGACCATCTTCCAGCTGCAAGAGCTGGCTGAACATTTCTCGCCACTTAGGGGGAGAGATGAGGGGCAGAAGCCCCTCAAAAATCATCACCAGCGAGATGGCCACCATGATTGAGGACCAGAAGCTCACTTACTTCTTCACTGCGGGGGCTGCTTGGCTGCCTGAAGAATTGCCTCTCATGGTTCTGAAGAAGTCTGAGCTGCTGGGGTCTAAAATCATGACATCGCTCTTTTTAGCAAAACTGGCTTTGTAGGCATCAAGACTTCTGTAAAACTGCGCGAATTGAGGGTCGCGGCCAAAGGACTCGTTGTAGATTTTGGCGGCCTGTGAATCGCCCTGGCCTTTGATTTTTTGAGCCTCGCGATAAGCATTGGCAATGGTGACCTCGCGCTGTCGATCGGCGTCAGCACGGATTTTCTCTCCCTCTGCACCGCCCGTAGAACGAAGTTCGTTGGCAACGCGCTTACGCTCTGCCTCCATACGGCGATAGACCGATTCGGTAATGGCATCGACATAGTCTGCTCGTGTGATGCGAACATCGACAACGTCCACCCCCCAAGGCTTTTCGCCGCGCACTTTTTCCAGAACTTCGCGCTTGACATCATTCATCAAGATGTCGCGACTTAAAGACAGCAAGTCCTTCACAGTGCGCTTGTTGATTTCTTCCTGAAAAGCATTGCGAACCACTCGGTTCAGTTGATTGGCACCAGCCTTTTCATCCAAGCCAACATTGCGGATGTAGGCCATGGGATCTGTAATGCGCCAACGAACATACCAATCGATCACCACACGTTGCTTCTCAGCTGTCAGCATGGGCTCGGTGTCGGGGCTGTCGAGGGTTAACAAACGCTTGTCAATGTAAGTGACATTTTGCAAAGGCGGGGGCAGCTTGATGTTCAAACCAGGCTCGGTGATGACTTCTTTGATTTGACCCAAGGCATACACCACGCCAAATTGACGTTGATCGACCACGAACAACATGGAGCTGGCCAAAGCCAGCAACAGCAGCAGGGATGAAACCCATATTCCAATACGATTCATTTTGCTGCTTCCTTAACGATTTTCACGGTCACGAGATCGGAGAGTGTCGCGCGATCTGGGATCAGGAGGGGCACTGTTGGGGGCAGAGCTTGTGGCTGCATTGTTCGCAGGCGCATCGACAGGGGGCGTGAGAGTCGATGGTGTAGCGGTCATTTGCATCAATTTATCGAGCGGCAAATACATCAGGTTAGAGCCTTGTTTGCTGTCAATCACCACCTTGGTGACGTTAGAGTAAATTTGCTGCATGGCATCTAAGTACATGCGGTCACGCGTCACTTGAGGTGCATTTTGGTACTCGGGCAAGATGGCCTTGAACCGCTGCGCATCACCTTCAGCTTGCGCCACAATTCGTTCGCGATAGGCTTGGGACTCTTCCTTTAACCGTGATGCAGCGCCAACTGCACGTGGCACAACATCGTTGGCATAAGCTTGCGCTTCATTTTTGGCACGCTCACGTTCTTGGCCCGCCTTGAGCACATCATCAAATGCAGCCTGAACTTGTTCGGGCGGGCGAACGCCGCCTTGTTGCAAGTTGATGCCAACCACTTCAATGCCCACCTTGTAACGGTCCAAAATATTTTGCATCAGGGCTCGAACTCTGGGCGCAATCTGATCGCGTTCTTCTGCCAAAGCAGAATCCATTTTCATTTTGCCCACCACCTCGCGAACCGCTGTTTCAGCAGCTTGTACGACGGCTTCTGTGGGGTTTTTGCTTTCGAACAAATAGGCACGTGCATCGTTTAAGCGGTATTGAACGGCGAATTTAATTTCGACAATGTTTTCATCTTCCGTGAGCATGGCCGACTCGCGAAGACCGGTGGCTTTGATCACGTTGTCGCGGCCAATGTCAACAGAGCGAATTTGCGTGACAAACACCAACTCGTTTTTTTGAATGGGGTAAGGAAAGCGCCAATTGAAACCAGCACCGACGGTGGACTTGTATTTGCCGAATTGTGTGATCACGGCTTGCTGTCCCTCTTGGACAATGAAGAAGCCTGTACCCAACCAGATCAGGAGCAAAGCACCCAATATGACACCAATGCCTAAATTGCGAAACACAGGAGGCAAACCATTGAAGGGCGAGCCATTGGGCTGACCTTTGTTGGGCGGGCCGCCATTTTTGCCGCCCAAGAACTGCGAGAGCTTGCGATTAAGGTCACGCCACAACTCATCCAAATCTGGAGGGCCCGAAGATTGACCAGGTCGATTGGACGAGTTGCCTGAATTTGAAGGCTGAGGGTTTGGAGGCGGCTGCTTGGAACCATTTGCGCCTGGTGGGTTGCCTGGGGCGTTGGTGCCGTCTTGACCTTCAGAAGCCGATTTGTCGTCGCCTCGGCCCCAACGTGGATCGTTCAAATTGAACATGCCACGAAGGCGCTGCGGCAAGACTGCCCAGCTAAATGCACGGTATTTGGAATTCATTCGCTTTTCTACGTTTTTATATGACTGCTCTCATTGTGCACAATCAGATGGACAATTATGAAAAATCATCATCATTTTCCCCGAAATTATCAAGGTCAAAGCGCGGATCAGATTTGGGATCGGGGATCAACGCTGTTCGAAGCACTTCTTCTGCCAACATTTGGCGCAACATTGGCACGCCTTGACCCGATTGGGCACTGACAAATAGGCGCTTCAAAGGAAAGCCATCGACTTCGAACAGGTCCAACATTTCAAGCGGTTGCCTCTCGGGCGGGATATTGTCTATTTTGTTAAAAATTAGCCATTGCGGCACATGTTCTGCCCCAATTTCTCGAAGCACCCTTTTGACCTCGTTCATTTGCTCCGGATAGTTTGGGTTGGAAGCATCCACCACATGCAGCAACAGGTCTGCATCGGCAGCCTCCTGCAAGGTGGCCTGAAAGGCATCAATCAAGCCATGCGGCAAATCGCGAATAAATCCTACCGTATCGGAGACCGAAGCGCTGCGGGCAGCCTCCCCCAAATACAGTTGACGTGTGGTGGTGTCTAAGGTGGCAAACAATTGATCGGCTGCGTAGGCGCGCGCTTTGACCAAGGTGTTGAACAAAGTAGATTTGCCAGCGTTGGTGTAGCCCACCAAGGAAACATTGAAAGAGTTGCGGCGATCGCGCTGTCTTCTCTGAGTAGAACGTTGCTTTTTAACTTTAGACAAGCGATCTTTGGTTCGCTTGATGGCGTCATTGATCATGCGTCGGTCAAGTTCAATTTGAGTTTCTCCAGGACCGCCTCGAGTGCCAATGCCACCCCGCTGACGTTCAAGGTGTGACCACCGGCGAACCAAACGGGTACTCAGGTATTGGAGGCGCGCCAACTCAACTTGCAATTTGCCATCATGACTGCGCGCTCGTTGTCCGAAGATTTCAAGAATGAGCAAAGTCCGGTCGTTGACGGGCAGGCCCAAATGGCGTTCAAGGTTGCGCTGCTGCGCAGGGCTCAAAGACTGATCAAACAGAACCTCTTTGGCGCCCATTTGCTCTGCCATGAATTTAATTTCATCGGCTTTGCCAGAACCCACAAAAAGGGCCGCGTCGGGGGCCTTTCGTTTGCAAGTCATTTTGGCAACAGGTTTGAGGCCTGCCGTTAAGGCCAATTGACTGAGTTCATCTAACTCAAGGTCAAAATGGGGAAGACCAAGATCAACACCCACCAACAAGGCGGGCGTTGTGTCAACCGAATCGCTGTTCAAAACAGCGCGTTAAGCCGTGGGCTCGTCGACGGCTTCGTCTGAACCTGAAAGGTTGACTGCTCGGCCGGGGACAATGGTGGAAATGGCGTGTTTGTAAACCATTTGAGTGACCGTGTTGCGAAGCAGAACCACGTACTGGTCGAATGACTCAATTTGGCCTTGTAGTTTGATGCCGTTGACCAAGTAAATGGACACTGGCACATGCTCACGACGCAATGCGTTGAGGAAGGGATCTTGCAAAAGTTGCCCTTTGTTGTTCACGATATTCTCCGTGTTTTGAATTGATTTAAGGGTTTCACCTTAACACATCAAAAGAGGCATTTTGTGCAAGCCCCTTTTAAAAACCTTACAAATTACCCCGCATCTTTGTCAGCAAATGGATTTTGAGACGTTTTCATTTCAATGCGCAGCGGCGTACCCGACAAATCAAAGGCTTTGCGGAAACGGCCTTCCAAATAACGTTTGTAGGTTTCAGTGACGTGCTCTAAAGAATTGCCATGAATCACAATGACCGGAGGGTTCATACCGCCCTGGTGGGCATAACGTAATTTAGGACGAAACATGCCGCCGCGTTGCGGACTTTGAAACTGAACCGACTCAAGCAACAAACGCGTTAAAACGGGTGTGGTCATTTTGACCATGGCCGATTTGTGGGCCTGCGAGATGGATTTCCAAACAGGTCCCAGTCCTTGGCGTTTTTTAGCCGAGATGGTGTGCAAGTTGGCAAACTTCAAAAATGGCAGTCGACTTTCTATCGATCGGTTGACCAATTCGCGTTGGTACGAATCGACTGCATCCCACTTGTTGACTGCCAACACGACGGCACGGCCACTTTCCAAAATAAAGCCAGCAATGTGGGCGTCTTGCTCTGTGACGCCCTGCGTGGCATCCAACAGCAATAAAACGACATTGGCCGATTCAATGGCTTGCAAGGTTTTAACCACCGAGAATTTTTCAATGGCTTCAAAAACTTTGCCCTTGCGCCGCAAACCAGCCGTGTCGATGAGCTCGAATTTTTGTCCGTCGCGTTCAAAGGGGACCGTGATGGCGTCCCGGGTGGTACCCGGCATGTCAAATGCAACCAAGCGCTCTTCCCCCAGCCAAGTATTGATGAGGGTTGACTTGCCCACATTGGGGCGCCCTGCCACCGCCAACCTGACCACACCAGGGTCTTGTTCAGCTTCAGCATCTTCTTCAGGCAACAGCAGCGGGTCTAGGGCCAGCTCGACCAAACTTCGCACGCCCTGACCATGTGCTGCCGAAACAGGAATGACATCGCCCAATCCCAGTTCGTAAAACTCGCTGATTTGAACGCCCTCGCGCATGCCCTCAGCCTTGTTGGCAACCAACAAGCAAGGCTTGCCAATGCGCCGCAAGTACTTGGCAATGTCATGATCTTGCGCAGAAACGCCTGCACGGGCATCGACCACAAAGACAACCACATCGGCCTCAGCGACTGCTTGCTGAGTTTGTTTGGCCATTTCTTTGTAGATGCCATCATGGGCATCAGGCTCAAAGCCACCCGTATCTATGACGATGTATTCATAACGTCCTTGCTGTCCTTGCCCATAATGGCGATCGCGCGTGAGACCCGCAAAATCAGCGACGATGGCATCGCGACTTTTGGTGAGTCGATTGAATAAAGTGGACTTCCCCACATTGGGGCGTCCGACCAAGGCCAGTACGGGTTTCAAATCTATCTTTCAGCTGGGTGTTATTCGGCTCTGAGGGCTTGCACCAAACCACTCCGAGTGACGGTCACCCAATTTTTACCAACACGCACAGGTGTCATTGCAATGCCTGATGCATCGACTTGTATACGGCCAATGGTTTGGCCATTGCTGACATCGATCCAATGGAGCATGCCCAAACTGTCGCCTACAAGCAATTGGCCGGCAGACCAATAAGGCGCAGTGAGCCCCCTAAAACGGAACGCTTCTGACTGCCAAGCGACTTGGCCAGTGCTGCGTTGCCAAGCCACCAATTTGCCATCCGACTCAGCGCCAAAAAGCAGGGATTCGGAACCGCTTAGGCCGACATGCCCTTGTGCTGCTCGCGTCCACAAGTTGCTGCCCTGAAGGGCATCGATGCAGGTGACAGAAGTTTGAAATGCTCTGGCGCAAATGACATTGTTGACCCGCGATACACCAGTCACCAAGTCAACCAAACGCTCGACTTCGTTGGTACCGCGCGAGGCGCCAATGGTCAGTTCGGACATCGCAACGCCGTTGGCAGGGTTCATGGCCACCAAGCGGCCCGACAGGCCCACCAGAAGCCTGTCTTGGAAAGAAGTCAGAATACCGGCTTGCCTCAGAACCAAGGGATCACCAGCGCGTTGCTGGCTCCATAACCTTTGCCCAGATGCACCATCAAAGGCCATCACAGTTCGATCAGCCGTCAGAACAAAGACACGTCCACCGGCAACCAAAGGCGATGTGAATGAAGATGCTGGCAACTTGACTCGCCAAATGACTTTGGCATTTGAAATGGCAATTAATTCGTTGGCTTGTGAAATGACGGCAAAGCGCTCACCGTCGCCCCCAATGCCGGCGGCAACAGGTGTGTTCAAGGCAAGCCGCCATGATTCAGCACCCGTTTCGGTACCTAACACAACAACAAGACCACTGTCCGTGACCAGGGCCAAACGTCCTTCTGTGTAGTTGTGGCTTAAAGGTGCATTGGAAGTGGGGCTGATGGGGCCAATTTGGAGTGACCAGGCTTTGCTGATGCTCAATTGGGATTTGAAGTCGGTCAAGGCTGTGGGGCTGGGCTTATCGGGGGTGCTTGAACATGCGACCAAACCCATTAGCAAGATGCCAACCGTTGCAAAGGACAGCCTGGTCGTGCTTTTCGCCCTCATCCCAATCGAGAAGCAACGAAATTTCATTTCGAAGCACCTTTTACAGCATCAGGGTCCTGTCCCAGGGCGTTTAACTTGGCTGCAACCAAACGACGGTATTCAGAATTTTCTTCCAGCTGACGCCATGCATCGGTGTAAGCTTTGATGGCATCTTGCGATTTGTTTTGGGCCGCAAAAATATCGCCTTGAACGTCAGAGGCCAATCCGGCAAATGCAGGATCGAAGGGCTTGGACAGCGTTTTCAAAGCCTCATCAAAGGCTTTTTGTTGTGCTTGTAAGTTGGCCAAGCGCAAACGGGCCAATTGCGCACTGCCTTGATCGGATGCACTTTCGCTGGCCCACTGGAGGGCTGCTTTTGCTGCATCAGGCTTGTCGGTCATTTGAAAAGATTTGGCAGCCAGCAAGGCAGATTGAGCAGCGAAGGTGGTGTTCGGGAAGCGCTCCTTCATATCCGTCCAAGCACGCTCAAGCTTGACCATGTCACCAGAAAGGACTGACTTTTCAAGCTCATCGAAAAGTGCCGATGCCTTGCCAGACTGCTGGCCTTGCCAGTATTGATAGCCATTCCAGCCAGCGTAAGAACCCATCACGACAATCAACAGCCAGGTGATGGCATTGCCGTATTTTTTCCAAAAGTGCTTGAGTTCATCAAGTTGCTCTTGTTCTTCTAGATCGAGATGTGATGCCATGTTCAACTTTAATTTAAGAGGTGGATTGTAGGCTGTGAGCCCAGACATCCAACTTTTCAAGAGATTCTGTCCTTTGAGCTCCGCCGCCATCTCGCAAAGACTTGACTGAAACGGTATTTTGAGCGAGCTCATCTGCACCAAAAATGAGGGCATAAGCCGCACCACTGCTGTCGGCTTTTTTAAATTGAGTTTTCATGCTGCCAACGCCCTCGCCTGAGCCTGCGTGCATTTGAACATTGACACCCAAGGCGCGAAGCTGCCGCAGGTGTTTCAAAACCAAGGGCAAACTGTTGGCATCGGGCACGATGGCATAGGCATGGGGCGTGGCATCGGGCAATTGCACACCCTGCTCTTCTAGCAAGGCCAAAACACGCTCGAGTCCTAGGGCCCAACCCACAGCAGGCGCGGGCTTGCCACCCACTTGCTCAATCAGGTAGTCATAACGACCGCCGCCACACACTGTGCCTTGAGAGCCCAACTGATCGGTGATGAACTCGAACACAGTGAGGTTGTAGTAGTCCATGCCGCGAACCAAACGAGGATTTAACGAATACTGAACACCATTGGCATCGAGAATTTGACGCAATGCATTGAAGTGGGCAAGCGAAGCTTCACCCAAAAAATTCATCAGTTGAGGGGCTGACTCAACCACTTCTTTCATGGCAGGATTTTTGGTGTCTAAAATTCGAAGCGGATTGGTATGCAAACGACGCTTAGCATCCTCGTCTAAAACAGCTTGGTGTTTTTCAAAGTGCGTAATCAAGGCCGCACGATGTGCCAACCTCTCTGGTGGTTGCCCCAAACTATTGAGCTCAAGTCGCACATCTTTCAGACCAATGGCTTGCCATAAATCATGGGCCAACAAAATAACTTCTGCGTCAATTTCGGGGCCCTGAAAACCCAAAACCTCAGCGCCAATTTGGTGGAATTGTCGGTAACGCCCCCGCTGCGGACGCTCGTGCCTGAACATGGGGCCCATGTAATACAAACGCTTACCGCCTTCGTAAAGCATGTTGTGCTCAACCACTGCACGCACAACACCTGCTGTGCTTTCAGGACGCAGCGTTAGGGCTTCCCCATTTAAACGATCTTCGAAGGAATACATTTCCTTCTCAACAATGTCGGTCACTTCGCCCAGGCCACGAACAAAAAGTGCTGTGGGCTCGACGATGGGCGTGCGGATGTTTCGGTAAGCATATCGAGCCATTAAGTTTCGCACAATGCTTTCGAGCCATTCCCATTTGGCGGACTCACCGGGCAATACATCGTTCATGCCTTTGACGGCGGTGAGTTTTTTAAACGCGCTCGCTTTGGAAGAAGGTTCTTTGGATTGAATATCAGACATAAAAAATCAAATGACAGCGTTAGAGCTGCCGCCAAAGCGGTTGTCGATGTATTGCTCGACCAGAACTTGAAACTCTTTGGCAATGTTGTCGCCACGCAAGGTGAGTTTTTTCTCACCATCGATGAACACTGGCGCAGCCGGCGCTTCGCCAGTGCCAGGCAAACTGATGCCGATATCGGCATGCTTGCTTTCACCAGGCCCATTGACAATGCAGCCCATGACGGCCAACTTCAAGTGCTCGACGCCAGGATAACGACTGCGCCATACAGGCATTTGAGCGCGCAAGAAATCGTCAATTTGTTTGGCCAGTTCTTGGAAGGTGCCGCTGGTGGTGCGGCCACAACCTGGGCACGCCGTGACACTGGGCACAAAAATTCGCAAGCCCAAGGATTGCAAAATTTCTGAAGCAATGACCACTTCTTGGGTGCGCGCCTCGCCGGGCTGTGGCGTGAGTGACACGCGAATGGTGTCTCCGATACCCTCTTGAAGCAAGATGGCCAGGGCAGTGCTGGAAGCAACGGTGCCCTTGGTGCCCATACCGGCCTCGGTGAGCCCTAAATGCAAAGGATAGTCTGTGCGTCGGCCCAATTCTCGGTAGACGGCGATCAAATCTTGGACGCCCGAGACCTTGCAAGAAAGCATGATTTGAGCACGGGCCATGCCCATCTCGTGTGCCTTGTCGGCAGAAGTGATGGCCGACGTAATGAGGGCCTCGTACATCACTTGTCTAGATTCCCAAGGTACTTTTCTCTGACTGTTTTGATCCATCAATTCAGCCAACAACTCTTGATCTAAGCTTCCCCAATTGACACCAATGCGTACAGGTTTGTTCCAACGCATGGCAGCTTCAATCATTTGTCCGAATTGCAGATCGTGCTTATCGCCTTTTCCAACATTACCCGGATTGATTCGGTATTTGGAAAGTGCTTCAGCACAAGCCGGATGATCGCTTAACAATCGGTGTCCGTTGTAATGAAAGTCACCAATCAGGGGCACATCGATGCCCATTTTGTCGAGCTGATCGCGAATGTGGGGCACGGCCTCTGCAGCCTCTGGTGTGTTGACAGTGATCCTCACCAATTCAGAACCTGCCAAGGCCAATTCTTTGACCTGAATGGCCGTGCCGATGACATCAACGGTATCGGTATTGGTCATAGACTGAACACGAACGGGTGCTTGCCCCCCCACTGTGACAACGCGTTGGCCCCATACCACTTGGGCTTGAAGGCTGTGTCTTTGCAGGGGAATGGCCGCAGGAATGGCTTCGGCCATGGTCTCAGGAATGACTATAGGGTGCATCATTTTTTGACCTCTAGAGTTGGAGGATTTGAGTCCTTGGGGTTGTTGCGACGAGTGGTGTCAGGGGCAGAACTGTCAAACACCATGGCCTTCGGAAGATCGGCTTGCGTTGCATCAGGGGCTACTTGTTCTTGCACCGGAGGCATGGTGGGAACCACATCTGACACCTCAAGTTTTGTATTTGGATTGAAAACAGTGAGTTGCAGATCGGTGGAGTAAGCCCAAGCCAAAAGACCAATGACCGCAAACAAGATCCAAAGCTTGCGCCCTTTTGGAACAGTGCCACTGGGTTGATCCATACGATGCAGTTTGAAAGAGGACCTGTGGTCAGACTCAATGAGCTGCAAGGGTTTTAGACCATTGGTCATTTGCGGCATCAGTGCCAAAACAGGCTCGGAATCAATTTTCAAAAAACGACAAACTTTGGCAGCCAAGCCACGTGCAAAAACCGGCTCAGGCAAATGCTGAAATTGATCTGCCTCAAGGGCTTCCAGTTGTTTGATACTGACTTTGAGGTTCACAGACAACACCGCCAAATGCACGCCTGCTTTTTCACGTGCAGAGCGCATGATGCCGCCAGGTGAACGGGGCATCGAAGCCTCATCAAAGGTTTCAGTCATGGTTGGCGCCTTCTTGGTATGCGCGCCATTGCGCTGAATTTGAAAAATGAAGTCCTAACATCTTGCCCCAATGGTTCTTTTTAACTGCTTGATTCTGGCGCTCTGCAAGCTGCAAAGCAAGCCACACCGATTGTGCACTCACAGAGGGAGAATCATTCAAATATTCGAGAATTTTCTCAGCTTCTATGTACTTTCCCAACTGAATTTTGAGCTCTGCCAGTTCAAGTGCCTCAGAAATCAAGCCTGGCTCTTGGGCAAAGGCATCTGACATTCTTTCGTTGGCCGCCTCAAATTGCTTATTTCGCCTGAGACATTGACCCCAAATCCAGTTCGTCTTGACCTGCAAAGGCCCCATGGAAAGGTCCAATGCCCGCTTGAATTTTTCAAATGCCGCTTCAAAATGACCATTTTGGCAATCAAAAATCCCCCATTGAAACGCAATTTGAGGATCTTGGGGGGCTGCATCCGTGGCCAGTTGAAAGTATTGTTGAGACAAATCCGCCTTGTTTTGCTGCTTAAATAAAAGGGCTTTGAGCACCAAAGCAGGTGCATGCTGAGGCGTCAAAATCAATGCTTGATCGACTTCTTCCAATGCAAAGACAGACATTCCCGCGTGAAAATAGGCCGACGCCAAGGCCGTTTTAGCCTGCGTTCGCGCAAGCAATTGAGAATTCTCTGTGCCCTTGGAAAACCACGCCCTTGCAAGTGGCAAATGAAAGGTCATTGAAACAAAAAGTAAGCCCATCAAAAGCCTTGTCCCAAAAGGAGGGGCAAGTGCAGCGGGTCTTGACATCAGAATTCAGGTGTGTGGGTCATGGAAGCGGCATCGTGCCACTGAATGGGGACTGCACGTTGTTGTGCAATTCGATCGGCAACACCCGTTCGGTCTTTGACGTCGCCTGCCAATTGTCCGCAGGCAGCATCAATGTCATCACCCCGGGTTTTACGGACAGTGGTCACAAACCCAGCGTCTAAAAGTACCGCTGCAAATTGTTGAACAGTTGCATCTTCTGATCTCAAAAGGCCAGACTCTTTGAATGGGTTGAAAGGAATGAGATTGAATTTACACCGAAGACCCTGGCTGGCATGGCGCCGAATGAGTTGGACCAACTCCTTGGCATGCATCACTTGGTCATTCACCCCTTGAAGCATGCAATATTCAAAGGTGATGAAATCGCGCGGTGCTTTTTCCAAATAGCGAGTGCATTCAGACAGCAATTCGTCCAGAGGGTACTTGCGATTCAAAGGCACTAAATTGTCGCGCAATGCATCGTTGGGCGCATGCAGGGAGACTGCCAATGCGACTGGGCAATCGGCTGATAAACGGGTCATCATGGGCACCACACCCGACGTAGAGACTGTAACCCTTCGACGCGACAGCCCATAGCCATGATCGTCAAGCATGGCTTTTAAAGCAGGAACCAAAGCGCTGTAATTTTGCAGCGGCTCGCCCATGCCCATCATGACCACATTGGAAATAACGCGGTCTGTTTGGTTCAAATGCTTGCGTAGAAAATGCTCAGCAAACCAGAGCTGCGACAAAATTTCGGCGGTGCTTAAGTTGCGACTGAATCCTTGATGCCCTGTTGAGCAAAAGCGACAACCCACGGCACAGCCGGCCTGCGAAGAAACGCACAAAGTACCGCGATCGTCTTCGGGAATAAAGACGACTTCAACGGCATCGCCTGCGCCAACATCGAACAACCATTTGATGGTGCCGTCTTTTGAGAGTTGTTGGGAAAGGATAGGCAAAGCCGCAATGTGGGCATGAACCTTTAACTTCTCGCGCAGTGATTTGGCAAGGTCTGACATGTCATCAAAATTGGACATGCCGCGCTGGTGTATCCAGCGAAAGAGCTGGGTGGCACGAAAACGTTTTTCGCCCAAACCCTCACAAAAAACGGCCAAGCCTTCAAGGTCAAAATCAAGAAGGTTGGCCGTCATGGCGGATGAAAGAAAGTTCTTGTCCGCGAGCTGTTGGCAGGGGCTTATGAGCGAGGCTTAACGTGAATGAACGTTCATGCCGGCAAAAAAGAAGCTGATTTCAACAGCTGCTGTTTCTGCAGCGTCAGAACCGTGAACCGCGTTGGCGTCAATGCTTTCTGCAAAATCAGCGCGAATGGTGCCAGGCGCTGCTTTCTTTGGATCGGTTGCGCCCATCAAATCGCGGTTTTTTAAAATAGCGCCTTCGCCTTCAAGGGCTTGAATCATGACGGGGCCAGAAATCATGAAATCAACCAGGTCTTTGAAGAAAGGCCGCTCTTTGTGAACAGCGTAAAAAGCTTCTGCCTCACCGCGTGACAGGTGCGCCAACTTGGCAGCAACCACTTTGAGGCCAGCAGCTTCAAAACGAGCGTAGATTTGACCGATGACGTTTTTTGCAACCGCGTCAGGCTTGATGATAGAAAGTGTGCGTTCGATAGCCATGGAAAAATTCCTAAGTATTATTTTAAAAAGCCCACTATTTTAACCCGACTTAAGGGTTTCCCAATGGGGCGAAAGGAATTGCAAACCCTTGAAAGGCCTGAGCCTATTGAGCCAATTTAGCGACTTCTGCCGCCATTTCGGCGGGGACCGCCCGATTTACCGCCAGGGCCTTGCTCTTTGCGCTGTCGACTGAAGCTGTCGGCCCCAATGTAGCCCACAGAGGTTTTCATCGGGTCTGGCTGACTGCTGGCAGATTTGTCACTGCGCTGGCGAGAAGGTACTGTCCCAGTTTTTTTGGCACCAAAAGCTCTGTTTTTGGGGTTTCGAGAATTTTGATTTCGAGGATCTTGAGTACGCTTTTCACCAACAGTTCCTGACTCATCAGGGTTTTCAGAAGCTGGGGCTTTGTTGGCCGCATGTGTGAGAGCTCGAATGTCGGCTTCGTCTAGCTCCATGTAAGTGCTGCGGCGCAATCCATGCGGCAAAACCATGGCGCCATAGCGAATGCGAATGAGGCGGCTGACGGCATGGCCCACCGCATCCATCATGCGCCTTACTTCGCGATTGCGACCCTCTGAAATGGTCACACGGTACCAACAATTTGAGCCTTCTCCTCCGCCATTTTCAATCGACCCAAATTGAGCCAAGCCATCTTCAAGCATGACGCCGTCTAATAACTTCTGCTTTTCTTCATTGCTCAGGGCGCCCAAAACACGAACCGCGTATTCACGCTCTAGCCCAAACCGGGGATGCATCAATCGATTGGCCAATTCGCCTGAGCTGGTAAACAGCAACAAGCCTTCGGTGTTGAGATCTAAGCGGCCAACAGACTGCCATTTGCCATGTTGCAAACGGGGTAACTTGCGAAAAACAGTCGGCCTGTTTTTGGGGTCATCATGGCTGACAATTTCACCGGCAGGCTTGTGATAAGCAATGACGCGGGGTGGTGGCGGATCGATTCGAATTCTGAGGGGCCGTCCATTGACCTTGACTTGATCACCATACTGAATGCGTTGACCAATGTGAGCGGGCTCGTTGTTAACCGAGATACGCCCTTCTAGAATAAGTTGCTCCATTTCCAACCGTGAGCCTAAGCCCGCTTGCGCTAAAACTTTGTGCAACTTGGGCGATTCAGCTTGTGGCGGCAAAACTCGCTTGGTCAGAATTGGCGAAATACTGCCTTCAGCTTCTTGGTCGAACTCTCCAGAAACAACGTCCTCAATGGCAATCGGGCGCAAAGGATCTTGAGACGGCGTCTCGGGTGACTCAATCATGGTGCTGGCCTTCCGCCGAGTCTGGCATTTCTTGCGCAATGTTTGTCAAGTCTTCGGCCTCTGTCGTTTGTACTTCTGAGGTTTCTGCTGCTTCGATGGCATCTTCTAGAGAAAGTGATGCTTGCGAAGCATCGACTTCAGGGGGATTCAAGCTGGCCAACATGGATGCCTGCCCCTCAACACTGCTCAGTAAAGGCAATTGGTCAAGGGAAGACAAACCCAAATCATCGAGGAAGTGGCGGGTGGTGGCATACAAACCAGGACGGCCGACAGACTCGCGGTGCCCAATGACCTCAACCCAGCCCCTGTCTTCCAACTGTTTGATGATCTGCGTGTTGATGGTGACGCCTCGAATGTCTTCCATATCGCCGCGAGTGACCGGTTGCCGATACGCAATGATGGCCAAGGTTTCCATGGCAGCACGGCTGTACTTGGGGGGCTTTTCTGGGTTCAGCTTGTCCAAATAGATCCGCAGTTCAGGACGGCTTTGAAACCGCCAACCTGTGGCAACAGAGACCAACTCCAGGCCGCGCTCGGCCCAATCCAATTGCAACTCTTCTAGGATTGCCTTAAGTGTGTCAGCGCCTAAAGCGTCATCGAACAACACACGCATGTCACGCACAGTGACGGGCTGAGTTGAACAAAGTAACGCTGTTTCAAGGACACGCTTGGCTTGCGCCGTGTTCATGGTGTCAATCTTCCGGGATAAATGCGCTTGAAGCGCGAATCAAGGTGCACGCACCGACTTAAAACATCAAGTTGGCGGGGGATGGGACCCACCTGCGCACCCCATCAAGGGGATTTAGACCAATCTTTCGATTGGCCAAGCCTGAGATTCAGGGTTTTTCATTGTAACTGAGGGACCAAGCTTGAAGCAAACTCTGAATATCAGCTGGCAGTGGCGATTGAAATGCCAAGGGCTGACCCGATAAGGGGTGGTCAAATGACAACAGGTCGGCATGCAAGGCCTGTCTTGTCATGAGGGGGTGGGCAGAGCCCCCATAAATGGGGTCACCCACCAAAGGCAATTTGAGGGCGGCCATGTGAACTCGGATTTGATGCGTGCGCCCCGTCTCTAAAATGCAACGCACAAGGCTGCCATGCTCACTTTGTGACATGACACGGCAGTGGGTTTTGGCCGTTTTTCCAGAATTTTTGGCTAAGTCAACGACTGCCATTCGCAAGCGATTGGCAGGATCTCGGCCTATGGGCAAATCAACTGTCTTTTGCGTATTACCCGCCCAAGCTTGATCACTCATGGCGACGTACTGTCGCTTGATTTCTCGAGCTGCCATTTTTTGCACCAAAGCATCCATGGCGGCGCGCGTTCTGGCAACCACCATCAAGCCACTGGTTTCTTTGTCCAAACGATGAACAATGCCCGCTCTGGGCAATTCCATGAGGGCAGGATCTAAACCTAAGAGACCGTTCATCAAGGTGCCGGACCAATTTCCAGGGGCAGGATGCACAACCAAACCAGCAGGTTTATCGATCACCCTGAGGTCGGCATCTTCGTAGACCACATTCAGCGCCATCGATTCTGGCTTGAATGCTTGCGATTGAGGCGTGGCACGCAACTCAATGTGCCAAAGCTCACCGGCTTTGACCTTGAAGGCAGACTTAAGCTGAGCCAAGCCAGCACGGCTCACGGCGCCGTCTTCCAACAACTGCTGCAAATAACTCCTTGAAAACTCAGGGACGCCAGCCACCAGCATCCGATCCAAGCGTTGCCCATGAAACTCTGCGGGTACAAGCAGTTCACGAACCTCTGAGACCTTGGCCGTCACGGCTAAATCCAGAGAAGTTTCATCTTGAGACTCATCAACGTCGTATAGCTCTGAGGGGCTCGATATAATCAATTTGGTTTATTTCCAAGGTTGCCAGATGTTGAACATCAGATTATCGGTGCTTGCGCTAACGCTTGTCGGTTTGACCGTCACTGTTTTGTCAGGTTGCTCCAGCACGCCATCTGATCCTACAGCAGCTTGGGCCCCTGAAAAAATATACAGCGAAGCACGCGATGAATTGAGTGCGGGTGCTTGGGATCGTGCTGCCATGCTGTTTGAAAAACTCGAGGGACGGGCAGCCGGTACGCCTTTGGCACAACAGGCCCAAATCGAAAAAGCCTATGCACAATATCGCGCCACAGAAAAAATACAAGCCATCGCCACGCTTGACCGCTTCCTTAAACTTCATCCCGCCAGCCCCGCTGTAGATTACGCGCTTTACTTAAAAGGTCTGGTCAATTTCAACGACAACTTGGGCTTGTTCTCTTTCATCACAAAGCAAGATTTATCAGAGCGTGATCAAAAAGCCGCCAAGGACTCTTTTGAATCATTCAAAGAGCTGATCACTCGGTTTCCAGACTCCAAATACTCACCAGATGCACGCCAACGTATGACCTACATTGTCAACTCTTTGGCGGCTTATGAAGTTCATGTGGCGCGTTTTTATTACAGCAAAGGCGCTCATGTGGCCGCTGTCAATCGCGCTCAATTGGCCATCACTGACTACCCTGGCGTACCGGCCATCAAAGAGGCTCTGGAAATTCTGGCCATGTCTTATGGCGCATTGGGAATGGAAGAATTAAGGGCAGACGTGCTTCGCGTTTTAGAGACGAACTTTCCCAAACCCATGACAACGCCCAACAACAAAACTACGGCGTGGTGGAAGTTTTGGTAAGCCTTCCCAAGGCCTCTTCAAATTCAAGTTCATTGTGAAGTCTGCGCATGGGCGGCAAACAGGCCAACAATCGCCGTCCGTAGGCCATGCCAGTCAGGCGTGGATCGCAAACAACCAAAACACCTTGATCGGTTTCACTGCGAATCAGGCGTCCTGCACCCTGCTTCAGGGCCACTGCAGCTTCTGGCACGCTGTAGTCTGAGAAAGAACTCTTGCCCGACAACTCCAATCTTTGTGAGCGAGCTTCTACCAAAGGATCGTTTGGCGGGGGAAAAGGCAACTTGTCAATGACAACCAATTGAAGCGCATCGCCGGGAACATCAAAGCCTTCCCAAAAAGAAGCAGACGCCACCAACACGCATCCTAGACCGCCTTCGCTAGAACCCAATCGAAAACGCTCCATGAGTCTGCGCTTGGGGCCTTGTCCTTGGACCAAAACTTCTAACTCACCTGTTTGACCCAAGGCAGCCGTCAGGGCCTCACCAATATTGCGCATGGCGTTCAAGGTGGTGGTCAACACCAAGGTTCTGCCGCCCAAATTCCGAGCGTGTTTTTCAACCCAAGTTGACACCGTGCGCGTATGAGTCATGTCGCTGGGTTTGGGCATGCCCGGTGGCACATAGATGGCGGCCATATTGGCATAGTCAAAGGGACTTGCAACCCTTAATTTGCGCGCTTCACTTAAGCCACAAGGCTCAGTGAACCAGCGCATTTGGTCATCCTCGCCTAGCGTTGCAGAAGTAAAAATCCAGGTTTTTTGCGAGCCGGTCTTTGGCTCTTGGGGTGTCAGATCTTGCAACATGTGGGTGTGCACGGCATTGGAAATATCAAGGGGTGACTCCACCAAACGCATTTGCGCACCCACCTCTGCCCATCTCACAGACCCTTGGGCGCAGGGTTCTTGAAAGTCTTGAATCAAACGCAATTGCAATGACACGCGCTCGTACAAGCGCACAAAGTCAGGCGCCATTTCAACCACTGTATCTAGCGCGGCTTGAGCGCCTTGAAGAGCTACCTGCAATTGCGCCATGGCCAGCAACCATTCTGAAGTTTCAATGCCATCTGGAATGGGGTCGGTCCAACGCAGGCGTGAACCCGATTTGGCATGTTGCGCAGTGAGTCGCAAATCACGGGTTGATTTTTCCAAAACATTGCAAATCAAGGTCCAATCAACCAAACCTCTGGCCCATTGCACACCCGCACCCAAGATATCTCGTGTGAGTTCTAAAAGTTGGCTGGTACTCAGATGCTGCCCTAAAAAATGAATGCCAATTTCATTCAACTGATGCGCTTCGTCGAACACAACAGTTTGGACCGAAGGCAGCAGTTCAGCCATGCCCGTTTCGCGAACATTGAGGTCTGCAAAAAACAAATGATGATTGATGACAACAACATCGGCAGACATGGCCTCTTTGCGTGCCAAATTGACATGGCAAGATTTGAAGTTGGGACAAGGAGAACCAAGGCAATTGTCACGCGTTGATGTGACCAAGGGAATGACTGGCGATCTGTCGTCCAAGCCCGACAGCTCAGAGAGATCGCCGGTGCGAGTGGATTGCGACCATGTTTCAATTTTGCTCAAGGCATGCATGTGAATGCGCAACGAAGCATCATGACTCTGCCTGGCTTGAGACAAACGCAAAGTACATAAATAACTACCGCGTCCCTTGAGCAGAGCCACACGAACAGGCAATTTCAAAGCATCGATGAGTTTGGGAATATCCCTTGAGAACAATTGATCTTGAAGGGCCTTGGTAGCAGTCGACACCAAAGCGCGCTGGCCGCTTAACAACACAGGTACGAGATAGGCATAGGTTTTACCCACACCTGTACCGGCTTCCACCACCAATTCGCCGCCGCTTGTAATGGTTTCTGCAACAGCCATGGCCATGTCTGTTTGCCCGGCACGTGATTTAAATTGGGGTGTTGCTTGCGCAATGACGCCATCTTCTGTGAAAGTGGCTGCGACTGCTTGAAGAAAAGCGCTCAAGGTATTGCCTTGTCTTTGGGCGTTTCTAGGGTTTTGCCCGAAATACGTTGCTGACGCTCTGACTCTTTGAGAACACGCTGGCGTGCAGTCAAAGCAATCTCACGTTGATCCAAGGGCGATAAAGCTTGGTACTTTTGTTGCTTGGCTTTGTACAAACAATCGTTGACCGCAAATTGCTTCCAACAAGCCCTAGATACTGCTTGAAAATGATCCAAAATCACTTTTTTTTCCTGTGCCAACGCAGTTCGCTGCTCTGCAATAGCCTCTATTTCAGGCAACTGCATTGAATCATCAGATTGCGCCACTGCAAGTGCGCAGGTGCAAGCCAAAAAAAGAAACGGAACAGCTTTGTTGCAAGAAAACATGCTTGAATTAGGTGATTTGAGTATCCACAGTGCGATGCTCTAGGGCCAAGAATTCTGACGACTGCATTTCATGTAGACGGGAGATGGTTCTGGGAAACTCATGCGCAAGAGGACCTTTCGTGTAAAGCGACTCGGGTTGAACCTCAGCCGATAGAATCAATTTAACACGCCTGTCGTACAGAACGTCAATGAGCCAAGTAAATCGCCTTGCTTCTGATGCCAAACGAGGCGGCATCATGGGCACATTGCTGAGCAGCACCGTGTGAAACTCAGTTGCAATTTCTAAGTAATCATTTTGTGAGCGCGGCCCACCACACAGGGTTCTGAAGTCAAACCACACCACGCCCCCTGCCCGCCTTTTTGAAACAATTTCTCGGGCTTCAATGTGCAAAACAGGATCTTCATCTTGGCTGCTGACCAGCTTGTTAAAAGCATCGGTCATGGCGTTGTCGGCTTCTTCACCCAGGGGGCAATGGTAAAGCTTGACCATTTCCAAGGTGCGGCGGCGGTAGTCTGTGCCGTTGTCAACATTCAACACCTCCATGCGCTGATGAAGCAACGCAATGGCGGGCAGCAAACGGTCACGGTGCAGACCATCTGGGTACAAGTTGTCGGGCTTGAAGTTGGAAGTGGTGACGAAACTCACGCCATTTTCAAACAAGGAAACCAACAGGCGGTGCAAGATCATGGCATCGGTAATGTCGGCCACATGAAACTCGTCAAAGCAAATGAGTTGATAGCGCTTGGCCATCCGCCTTCCCAACTCTTGCAAAGGATTGACGGTTCCTTGCATCAAAGCCATCTCTCGGTGAACTTCTCGCATGAACTCATGGAAGTGCAAACGCGTTTTGTCCTTCACAGGCACCGCGTTGTAAAAACAGTCCATTAAGAAACTCTTGCCACGACCTACACCACCAAACATGTAAACACCACGCGGTAATGCCGGTTTCTTTTTCAACAAACGAAAGGGGCTTTTGATGCTTTCTTGATAAGCTGCCCATTCTTGAGCGCAGCGCTCTAGGGCCTCTACTGCTTGGAGCTGCGCAGGGTCAGCCTCATAGCCTCTGCTTAGAAGTTCTTGGTCGTAGGCTAATCGAACGGACATGGATCGTATGCTTTTGAAAAATACTGAGAACAAAGGTTCTTTGGAATGAGAAAACCCGGGATGGGCCCGGGCTTCGTAGTTTAACGAGACTTCAAAAAACTTAGAAGTTCAGGGTCCGTTTGTCCACTGCCAAGGCAGCTTCTTTGGTGGCTTCACTTAGCGAGGGGTGCGCATGGCAGATGCGCGCAATGTCCTCTGCGCTGGCACGGAATTCCATGGCCACAACGGCTTCAGCAATGAGCTCGCTGGCCATGGGGCCCACGATGTGAACACCCAAAATTTCATCCGTGGTGGCATCGGCCAAGAGCTTCACCATGCCAGTGGTATCTCCCAAGGCCCGAGCACGGCCATTGGCCAAGAATGGGAAGGTACCCGCCTTGTAAGCCACGCCGTCAGCCTTAAGCTGCTGCTCAGTGCGGCCCACCCAAGCAATTTCGGGGCTGGTGTAGATGACCCAAGGTACCGTGTTGAAATTCACATGACCGTGCTGACCAGCAATGCGCTCAGCCACCGCAACGCCCTCTTCTTCGGCTTTGTGCGCCAACATGGGGCCTCGCACCACGTCGCCCACGGCCCAAACGCCAGGCAAGTTGGTTTTGCATTCAGCGTCCACCACAATGGCGCCGCGTTCATCTAATTGCAGGCCCACTGCTTCTGCGTTCAAGCCAATGGTATTTGGCACTCGGCCAATGGACACAATGAGTTTGTCTGCATCAATGCTTTGGGCTTCGCCCTTGGCATTGGTGTAGGCCACTTTGACGCCTTTTTTGCCATTTTGAATCTCGCCGACTTTGACGCCAAGTTCAATTTTCAAACCTTGTTTGTCAAAAGCCTTTTTGGCTTCCTTGGCAATTTGCTCGTCCACAAGGCCCAAGAAAGTGGGCAGTCCTTCAAGGATGGTCACTTCAGAACCCAAGCGGCGCCATACAGAACCCATCTCAAGGCCAATCACGCCAGAGCCAATAAGCACCAGCTTTTGAGGAACTGCGCCCACGTTCAAAGCGCCGTCATTGGACAGCACATTGACTTCGTCAAACGGTGTGCCTGGCAATGCACGTGCATTGGAACCTGTGGCCACAATGATGTTCTTGCCTACCAATGTTTCGTTGGCTGTACCGCTGACTGCAACTTCATAGCCACCTTCAACAGCCTTGCCAAAAGCAGCGCGACCGTGGAAAAAAGACACTTTGTTCTTTTTAAAAAGGTACAAAACGCCATCGTTATTTTGCTTCACAACATTGTCTTTGCGGGCGATCATCTTGGCCACATCCATGCTGACGCCTTTCATCTCAATGCCGTGGTCGGCAAAGTGATGCTTGGCTTGATCGAAGTGTTCAGAAGACTGCAACAAAGCTTTAGAAGGAATGCAGCCGACATTGGTGCAAGTGCCACCAAGGGCTGGGCCGCCAGTTGCGTTTTTCCATTCATCGACACACGCTACTTGGAATCCCAATTGCGCTGCGCGAATAGCGGCAATGTAACCACCTGGGCCGCCACCAATGACGACCACATCAAATTGTTTGCTCATGCTTTTTCCTAAGGCTTAGATGTCAAACAACAAGCGTGATGGATCTTCTAACGCTTCTTTCATGGCCACCAAGCCCAAGACAGCTTCACGGCCATCAATGATGCGGTGATCGTAAGACATGGCGAAATAGTTCATGGGGCGAACCACCACCTGGCCATTCTCAACCATGGCGCGGTCCTTGGTAGCGTGAACGCCCAAAATAGCAGACTGAGGTGGGTTGATGATGGGGGTGGACATCATGGAGCCGAAGGTGCCTCCGTTGGAGATGGAGAACGTACCGCCGGTCATGTCTTCAATGCCCAACTTGCCGTCTTTGGCTTTGGCGCCAAATTCAGCGATCTTTTTCTCGATGTCGGCAAAGCTCATTTGGTCGGCATTGCGCAAAATAGGCACCACCAAACCACGGGGTGAGCCCACGGCAATACCGATGTCAAAGTAACCGTGATAAACGATGTCGCTGCCATCAACAGATGCATTCAACACGGGGTATTTCTTCAAAGCGTGCACGGCTGCTTTCACGAAGAAGCTCATGAAGCCCAACTTGATGCCATGCTCTTTTTCGAACTTATCTTGGAAACGCTTGCGCATGTCCATGACAGGGGCCATGTTGATTTCGTTGAAGGTGGTCAAAATAGCATTGGTCGCTTGCGATTGCAACAAACGCTCGGCCACCCTCGCACGCAAGCGCGTCATGGGCACGCGTTGCTCAGGACGCTCACCCAAATTCACTGCAGGTGCAGCCACTTGTGGCAATGAACTTGTGGGTACACCCGTTGGAATAGAAACTTGCGGTGCAGGCTTGGCGCCACCGGCCACAGCAGCCAACACATCACCCTTGATGACACGTCCGTCTTTGCCTGAGCCCGCTACAGAGCCAGCAGACAAGTTGTTGTCGGCCATGAGCTTAGCGGCAGAAGGCATGGCCACACCCGCCATGCTGTTGCTTTGTGCAGCGGGTGTTGCTGCTGCGCTAGCCACAGGGGATGGTGCCGCTGCTGCTGCGGGTGCTGATGCAGCGACTTTGCCATCGGTGTCAATGCGCGCAATGAGTTGCTCGGCAACCACCGTACCGCCATCACCGACCATGATCTCTGATAAAACACCTGCAGAAGGTGCAGGTACTTCCAGCACCACTTTGTCGGTTTCAATTTCGATCAAGATTTCGTCGGCTGCGACACGGTCGCCAACTTTCTTTTTCCACTTCAACATGGTGGCTTCTGCCACGGACTCAGACAGCTGAGGAACTTTCACTTCTGCGATAGCCATTTCGATTCTTTCTTAATTGGTTCAATATTTTTTGTGGCGTCAATTATTTGGACAACACAAAACCTTTGATCTTGCCGAAGGCGCCATCTACCAAAGCTTTTTGTTGCTCTTGGTGAAGGTGTGAATAACCCACAGCAGGCGAAGCGGAAGCTGCTCGACCGGAATATCCCAAACGCTGACCTTCGGTCATGTTTTCGTGAATGTAATGTTGCACAAAGAACCAAGCACCTTGGTTTTGTGGCTCGTCTTGCGTCCAAACCAACTCGGTGGCGTTCGGATACTTTTTCAATTCAGTTGCAAAAGCTTTGTGCGGAAAGGGATACAACTGCTCGGCACGCAAAATGGCCGTGTCGTCAGCATCCAACTCTTCACGCTTTTTAACCAAATCGTAGTAAACCTTGCCAGAACAAATCAAAACTCGTTTGACTTTGTCAGCCTTGAGTGTTTTGTTCTCTGGAATAACGGTTTGGAAGCCACCTTTGGTGAACTCTGACAAAGGCGATGTGGCGTCTTTGTTGCGCAGCAAAGACTTCGGTGTAAAGATGATCAAGGGCTTGCGCAAATTGCGAACCATTTGACGACGCAACACATGGAAGATTTGACTGGCCGTGGTGGGCTGGACAATTTGCATGTTGGTGTCAGCCGCCAATTGCATGAAGCGCTCCAGACGGGCCGAACTGTGCTCTGGGCCTTGTCCTTCATAGCCGTGAGGCAACATGAGCGTCAGGCCGTTCACACGGCCCCATTTCACTTCGCCTGAGGCAATGAACTGATCAATGACCACTTGCGCGCCATTGGCGAAATCGCCAAATTGGGCTTCCCAAATGACCAAGGTGTTGGGATCGTTGGAGGCGTAGCCATATTCGAAACCAAGCACAGCCTCTTCAGACAAGATGGAGTCGATGACCACAAAAGGTGCTTGATTTTCTGTGACGTTTTGCAACGGCACATAGGTACCGATGTCCCACTTCTCGCGTTTTTGGTCGTGAATGACAGCGTGACGGTGCGTGAAGGTGCCGCGGCCGCAATCTTCACCCGACAAGCGCACGGGATAACCGCTGGCCACCAAAGAAGCAAAAGCCATGTGCTCGCCCATGCCCCAATCGACAGGCATGTCGCCTCGGCCCATGGCAGCACGGTTGTCGTAAACATTTTTGACCAACTGATGCGGTGTGACGCTGCTTGGCAAGGTGGTAATTTTTTCGGAAATGCGTTTCCACTCAGCCAATGGCAATGCAGTGCTGCCAGCATCTGTCCATTTTTGATTCAGGAAAGGTGCCCAGTCCACAGAAAACTGGGTTTTGAAGTTGG
>Ga0214919_10003281_pt1 | contig 24604 bp, 15 predicted proteins | sample LL1503_MetaG_FD_177994 | JGI IMG/M metagenome (GOLD analysis project Ga0214919, IMG submission 177994) | Freshwater microbial communities from Lake Lanier, Atlanta, Georgia, United States - LL-1503 | ecosystem: Environmental > Aquatic > Freshwater > Lake | place: USA: Georgia | collected... | reverse complement strand
CGCCTATTTTGGGTTTAATGGCTCGCATAAGCTCTACGTTAAACATTACATCCTCTAACATCATTTTGTTTACTCTTTCTTGCAATGGTGTATCTTCTTTCTTTAATGAAATTGTACTGCTCTGAACTGGGCGTCTAAAATCTGAGATAAATACATCAACTTTATCATTCCAAGTATTTGCCTCTTGTAAATCCATCTTTTTTTTATATAAATTTGTATTTTTTTTCAGATCAAGCTCATAGGAAAGATCCAATTCTTCATAAATATGCCATATATATGTTGGAAATAAATCAATCAATATTGGTAAAAAAACACTATTGGTCGCACCATTATATAAAATGACTGAATTTGGCTTATAAAATCTTGTAAGAATCTGTAATCTATTTATAAAAAACTTGCGAAAATAACAAGGAATAGTCAAAAAACTTTCCGGGTAATATGCCTTTATACGATCAAATGGGCGAACATAATAATTCTGATATAAATTTGCGCCTTCGTTTAAATTTTCCTTAGAAAAATCAATTAAATCATTCCATATATTACAATCCAATTCTTGCTTACATATATGCAATATTATTTGCTTTTCATTATCATTATACAAATCCTTAAACTCATCATTTAATAGCGATTTTGCTGTATTTACATTTTCCTCCCATATATCATGATTTTCACGCTTATGGGCTTCCCGTGCATGGCCACCATATATGCTATATCTGGCATTATTATTGATATTATTGCAAGAATTGCCATTATTGCTATATCTGCCATTATTAAAGCATGTAAATATGATACAAATAAAAGCACATATTAATAATAATATAAATATCAACAAAATAATCATTTTTCTCTATATAAATGCATATATAAAAAATGATTTTTTTACGATAATTTAAGAGTGTTATATTTGAAGCATAAAAATATAATAGACAAATTTAATTCCAAGTTTCGTTCGTTGAAAAGTTAAGCAAAATGTCAGCTATTGTTGAACCCGACCAAATTGCCCTTGATCAAGCCAATGCTACCCCAATATTTATTTCTGGTGCCAGAAAAAATACTATTGAAGATTTTGCCGACTTGAATACTTTTGAGGTGAATACAGAGCTCCAAAATGGATTCACCATTAAGCAAGTATTTAGACGCGTAAGTCATGAACAGGCTGGTAATATTGGCAAATCACAGGGCTATGCAAATGGAAAAATGGGACTAATGCGAACAAATGATGGACTTATCATTGTTTGCGCAACATCAAAGAATGCTAAACCTTGTGATTCGACTGATAAGGCCACAGGGGAGAAGAAATGTGGATGTGATTGTTTTATGAGACATGATAAAAATAGTAACAAATTGTTACCTCCAAAAAAAATTGAATGCTGTATTGTTTTTGTTGAAGACAAAATTTTGGATCAAGATGATAATACATCAGTCGTTTCTGACATCTCAGAAACCACCACGTCCACTGAGCCGACAAAGTCTGCTTTAGATCTTGTGCTTGAAAAATTGCGTACTGAAGATATTCATGGGATCGAAGGACTTCGTGCAATAGTTAGTACTATGCCTGAAGAAAAGTCAGTCCTATTGGCTATGTTTACCACTAGTGGCCAAAGGGGTGCATTTATAAAGCTATGGAATGAATGTAGCTCATGCGAAAAATCAGATCTCGCCCCATTGGTACAGAAACAATCTTCAAAAGATTCTCATTCTTCGAAAGATTCTCGTTCTTCTAAAAATCCTCGTGATTTTGTGAAAAGCAATCATTATCTAAAAAATTCTCCCGCTTTTGTGAAAGGTAGTCGTTCTTCAAGTGATGGTTGGGATCAGACTGAAGCTGAATGGGAAAGTCAACCTGTGGAGACTGCGAAGACTGCAAAATCGACAACATGTGGTAATTGTACGCTAACATTTAGTGGATCATTTCATACACATAATCAAACCTGCACACATGCCAAGCCAGTGCGCAAGCCAGTGCGCAAGCCAGAGCACAAGTCATCCGCCAAGCCAGCCACCAAGCCAGACGCCAAGCCAGCCACCAAGCCAGACGCCAACCCAGACGCCAACCCAGACGCCAACTCAGGTGACGATGGTAAGGGCTCAGCTTGGTAAAACTAATTTTGCTCTTCTTCTGTACATAATAATAGGCATTTCAATTTCTTACTATTCTGAGGCTATTTACAATATATCCTCATTATAATATAATATAAACAATACAAATTTTTGCTTTTCCTTCTTTTACGCATATTTACATATATGCCATTGTATATACTTTTGTCACACTTATTTTCTATTTTAATTTGTGTGACTTGTATATATATAATGCCTGAGGGCAAAGCACAAAAACGAAATAAAAAATAAAAAAACAAAAAAAAAAGAAAAAAAAACAAAAACTTTTTATTTTTTTGTTACAATATTTCTTTTTTTGTTACAATATAAGTATGATTTATTTTGCCCAAATTATATGGTTTATACTATTTTTGATATTGATATTTATTATCTCAAATATTATTATTTTAAGCAATGTAAATATAAAAAATACGTTTGGTGGTAACTCTTCAAATTATTCAAATAAGCGACCGCTACACAGTGACCTCTACCCTAGTGACAAGCATATTTTAAAAAAGCGACCTCTACACAGTGAGAGCGACGTCTACGCAAAAAAAGCGACCTCTACGCAGTGAGAGCGACGTCTACGCTAGTGACAGCAGTGACAGCGACGTCTACGCTAGTGACTATGACATACTCAATTATCTCTACTGGAAATGTAAAATCATATTTAGGTTTAGAATTTGATATATTACGTAATATATTACATGATTATGGATTTAAAGAATCTAATTCAATTTCAGAGAGGGTAAATGTGTCATTTGGCATTCCAAATCACAAAAAAGGTATAAATGTAAACGCCTATAATCCAAATTTTTATGAGAAGCATTCCGCAATTAAAAATACATTAGATCGACATAGTTGTTTTATAAATAAATCTGAATTATATAATACAATATATAATTTAATCCCAATTGGTATAAAATTTTTGCCCAAAAGTTATACCCCTGAAGAGTTTGAGCGCTTTTCCGATAAATGGTCGCCACCATATATTTTAAAAAAAGACCGCATTGGTCAACAATTGGGCATTAAAATAATAGAGACAAAAGAAGAATACTTTAGAGAAAAAAAATCTCTACATATAACAAACAATGCTATTATATCAGAATATATTAGTAATCCATTAACCATAGAGGGAAAAAAGTTCCATTTAAGAATACATTTTATATTAAGTGTCATTTCTGGAATTACAAGATGTTATGCAAATGAATGGTATCACATTTTAACCGCCAAAAAACAATATACGCCTGTAGATTGGTTAAATGGCGACATTCATTTAACCGGTGGGCATACAACTCCCCAAAGATATGAATTTCCAGATGATTTGTCTAAGTGTAGCGGTATTCACGGAAACATTACGAATAAAGATATTCAAACAATATTAAAAAATTTAACCGAGTGTATACATGTAATTACTATGGCGCTTTCTATGTCAAATGTAAAAAATTACCCCGAAAGCGATGCGGGATATTCTATATATGGGGTTGATGTATTCTTCACGAAAGATTTTCACCCATATATTATAGAAGTTAATAATACCCCGGGATATGGTGCAAATGGTTTTGGCATTAGAAATGACAAACAAAAAGAAGATCAATTTCATAAAAAAATATCAAATAATATATTTTCATTTGAATTAGATTGTGTAATTTTTCCATATCTTGGCCTAAAACGCCCAAATATAATGGCGCAACAATCCGAATGCATTGGGAATGGCATATTGTCTCAATTTGGCGCAATCTTAACTGGGTGCAATAAATGTTATTTAATACCATATTTAAATGCAACCGATAAAGAAATCACCATTGCCAAACAAATGAATTTTTACGCATCGATATCCTTTTCACATTTAATAAAAAATTGTAAACCACAAGATATATTTTTAATTGCTATCTCCAATAATCGACACTATTCCAACAAGCAACCTCTACACGATTCCAATAAGCAACCTCTACGCAATTCCAATAAGCAACCTCTACGCAGTGAGAGCGACGTCTACGCTAGTGACAGCGACGTCTACGCTAGTGACATTGGTTTTATTGGCGTGGCTGATTCTTTTATAAAAATCGCCATTATGGAAGAATATCAAAATCGCGGAATTGCAACCGCAATGATTGCACAATTATTAGAGATATATTCATCCAGATATAGCCCAAATCATATATTAAGGCTAAATACATCTAATGTTTTTTTGCAAAGAATTTCAACAAAATTACATTTTATTGAATATGAATTTAATAAATGTGAGCGAAAGTGTAAGATAATGGATCCCATATTGAAAAAAATAAATAATAATAAAATATTAACCTATAAAATTATTGAAAATGCAAAATCATATTTTGATCTTACTTTATTTGCACCATCAAATTCTCAATTTGTGCATTTTTTATATGAGGTATTAACAACAAATTATCGCCTTACAAAAGATTCTACGGGAAATAAACATAATAAGAATTTTACCTATCAAGGCGCAGAATTAAAATCATCATTGAAATTATCAATATTGAAAAATATTGACATTTTTACAAAATATGTATATGATCATGACAATTCAGACTTTCAAAAGATATTTCATTCTGATACCATTGAAAAACGCGAAAAATCTCCATTTTTAGCTAAAGATCAAAATATATTACGATTAAGATATTTTTTAATTATATATGTGCAAAATAATGGAATTATTCATTTTTTTAAATTTTCGGATATATTAGCGATTTCATATATGGATAAACATTATAATTTAGATACCCATATGAAAGATATGAAAAATATAAAAAATACCCATACTAAATATGACTTTACAAAAGATTTTACAAATAGTGAGATTGTAGAATATTTAGATGGGATTGAATTGGATAAATATATATCTATAATTGTAAATGCAATTTCTAAATCAAAAATAGAATTATATAGTGAGAGCAATTCTGGATTTTTACCTATCACCATAGATATAAATTTTATAAAAAAAGGCGAAAAATATATTCCAAATTTATATCAAGTTTGGAATAATAGCCCTATCGAACCAAATGAATTTATGGATGAATCATTTATCAAAAAATATTATCAATGGGTGTCAGATTGTGTCATATATCCACATTTTGGATATCCACATACTATAATGCCTTCTATATTGTGCAAATGCAATACCGGTATTGACCATGGTATTGACCCAAATATTATTTCTTCACTATCATTACAATTTAATCATGATAGGAATACAGTAAAGGTTTTTTATATGGGGGAGAAGATAGAGACCATACACTTAAATTTATCTCATATGGAAGATTATATAATAGAATTAAATATAAAAGATATAAAAATGGAAGAAAATATGTTATTTCATACTATATTTACTCTTATGGAAATCTTAAGCGCATATTACGCCCCGTATATACCACAATTAATAATCCCTAATCAGAAAAAAATACATAATATTGCATATAAATTAAAATTTTACAAAAACAATTTATTTAAAGAATATTTTATTAGAAAATGTAGAATATAATATCATTTGGCTCATATGGTGGATTTAAAGATTCAAAAAAGGGTGTTAATTTAAATCTTAGCCCAGAATTTTATAAACAGCATGCATCCATTAAAAATGTGTTATTAATCCACATTTTGGATTTCATTGTCATGATTCAAAACACAATGATTCAAGACCAATATTATGCCATGTTCGATCACCAATATCACCTAATATTTGCTCTAACATTATATGTAAATTATTACTACAATTTAACAAAGAAAGAGATCATGTTGATATATTATACTATATCGATAATAAATTATCAAAAATTGGAACCATAGCATTAAACTTAAATAACATCACAATAAATATGATAGAATTAAAATCAATTCATTTAGATAGCGATCTCAACACAATGAGTTTAAATGTGATCTTTGTACTATTAGACATTTTGGGAGCATATTATGCACCAAACAATCCACAATTTATATTTAGTACAATGAATACAATGAATACAATGAGTAAAGAAGAATTTGAATTTATCGTCTTTGAATTAAAATTTTCAATCTCTAATGAATTAAAAGACCATTTTACAAGAAAATGTAGAGTTTAATAATCTATAATATAAGATGTTAAAAATTCTATCATATTATTATATTCTAGTAAAATAGACATCCTATCATCATATGAAAAATGATTCATTTTTATAATTTCCTCTTCTGTAAATATTTTCATATTTTTTATCCCATGTATAATTTTATTAATAGAATTTTTATCATTTTTAAGCATTATATATTGTTTTTTATCATTTTTATATAGTTTTAGCATCCTATACGTTATATGTCGTATACGTTATATGTCGTATACGTTATATATTTAATAATTTATTAATAAATTTATTAATTTATTAATAAATTTATTAATAATTTATATTTGAATACAAACTTAATATTTGAATACATGCAAAAAATGAGTGAAGTTTATCGATTTGTGATTGATGGCATCCCTACCAATGAATTAACCTTAACGCAATTTTTGGATAATATTGAGGTTAAATATGAAGATATAGATGTATTAGATCATAAACATTATGGTAAGTGCTTAAGGCGCACTGTGAGTGATTTTGGATATTTAGTACATAATGAAAGAGGGAAAAAATATGATTTAATAAGTGTTTGCCCTTATTTATCTTGCCAAAGTATTTTTGGCGGTATCCCAGAAGACCGCGATAATGATTTTAGAATGTTATCAATTGAAGAATTTGAACTATTATTAAAAATTTTAGAAACTGATTGGATTGCATCTAATCTACCATTATCTGAATTTACAAAATTTAAAAATAAATTTATATATGAATATTGGAAAAATAAAGACATTGGCGATTTTTTACAATATTGCATAAATAGACTTGAGAATCTCTCGAGCGATTTTGATACATCTTATGAGAATTATAAACGTGATGGATTTTTGAGCAAACTATTGGAAGATAATAGAGATACTCTAAAATTATATAAATTATCAAAAAAATATAAACAACTTTCAGATGAGTATGATGAATTACATTTTGATAAATCCACATATGGAACAACAAATGAAAACTGGTATTTTCTATTATATCATCATATAAATAGTTATTACATTGACTTGGATAACATAATTGAAAAATTAGCCAAAGAAAATGAAGATTTAAGACTTCAACTAGAAATTTAATACTATAAATTTAATACTATAAATTTAATGACAAACGCCATATCTACGATAATATTCGTTATGCCTAGTGCAATTAGGATCATCATATTCTACAAACGATTCAATGTAATCATGAATGTCAAATTCAACAAATGATAATATACATTCAGGTATATATCTTGCTTTTATTTTTTTGCCTAATAATTCTTTATAGATCAATCTCATATAATATAAATATTTTTCAATAAAATCTTTGCCTATAATCTCTATCTTTTCAAATCTTTTAATTTCAGAATAATTGCATTTTTCATAAATGGGAAAGAATTTTTTGTAATTATTACAAAACACTTTACATATAGTTGCGATATACTTTAAGCCTCTTTCTGTGCAATAGTCATTCATATAATCATCTAAATAGGGTGTTATTTTTCCAATATGCATCACATTAGATATTAAATAATCACTCATATTAGATATATTAATACAAAAATGGCAATCTTCACAATTATGATTCATATATGGTTTTATGTATAGCTTATATTCCAATATACAATCATATATGGCATTTACCACTTTAATAAATCGAATATCAATGATGCATAATTCTATTAATTTTACAATAAAATGATTATTTGTTACATCAATGATTTTATTTTGCACTAAATGTTTCAATTTTGAGATAAAATAATCAATATCGATACCTTTATATAAGTTTAAATACTCGCCTTGAAATATATTAACATAGCCATAACGTCTTCTAGAGGCGGGTTCAAACTCTGTTAAATATTCATATATATCGTCTCTCTTAAATACAATTGAAAATAAAATAAAATGTCCAATAATGCCTTGGCTAAATATCTTATTATGATCACTACGATCATTATCATTATAAAATACAGTATGAATATCATCCAAGGTGCAATTATATTGGATCATTTTTAGTAAATGATTGCTTTCAATATGTGTGTGTTCAAGTAAATAATGCATTAAAGTTTCTAAATTTCCACACATATTAAATAATAAATGCGATACTCTATATTTTTCGCCAAAATACGCATATATAAAATCCATCATCTCTATTGATACAATAGTATTGTTTAATTTACCACATGCAATATCTTTTTTAATGTGATCATTAAATAAATCTATTTGAGAAAATCCATGCACACTGATAAATTTACTTGTATGTAATCTTTCTATAAACTCAATATTATCTTCTTTTATAATAGTCTTTACGTCAACGGCTATTGAATCCATTAAATTTATGGGCAATATATCAGAACAGTTTTTTGATAAATATCTAAATACATCATAATAATTATTTCTTATGGACATATTTAATGCATTAATAAGAATATGCCTTATATATCTATTTACAAATATGTCATTTTCTAAAATGGTATTAAATCTTATCATATATTTATATATTTGTAATAATTGAATGACCATATTTTCATCTAATGTTATCAGTTTGTCATTGTTTTTAACATAATTAATAGTATCCCTCCAATATCTATTATGGATATCATATGCTCTAATATAGCTAAAATCTTCATCACCATCATCTTCAATTGTTTCAATACGGTTTATATTGAATAATATATCAATATATTCTTCATATTCAATTGAATAAAAAATACTTTGAATTTGTTTTATCACATCTGAATCTATTTCTTTATGATAATACTCTGGTGGAATTTCTTCCATAATCGCAAATGGGATCAAAATGCAATCATTTGGAATTTCCCCCATTAAAGATTTTAATAATATTTTATCATCTCGTAACATTTCTTTTGTTAAATCATCATCGATTGCATTTGATAATAAATAATAAAATATTTGTTTAGAATTATTTAAAATTAATATAGTCAATAATAAATGATTGTCAAGTTTTGCATCATAGAGTTCCGTTTTTGCATTTTCCCCAAGCATAAATATAAAATACTCTTTAAAATCATATTTTGCGCATAAATATAAAATATGAGATGGTACATTTGTAAAAATATGAATGTCTCTATACTTGCTTCTTAATCCCATTTGTACAATATGCGCATAAAATGATTGAGATAATGCATTGATTAATTTAAATAATTCAATAGAATTTTGAATATGTTTAATATTTTCATATATGATGCTAAACATCATTTCAATTGGGCATTTTATAATGTCGCCATTGGTATCAAATGCCATGCTTTCAATATATTTAATTGCTGGCAAAAGTATTAAATGGTCGCTATATAAATCAATCTTAAAATATAATAATGTCTCTAAAAATCGAATAAATTGTATTGGTGATTGAATCGTTTGTGAAAATTTACTAAATTCAATTGGAACCTGATATATATCATTGCCAATATTTGCCAAAATTTTTGATTTCTGGAAATGTTCATCGAGCAATTTATTTTTCCCCTTTTTTACCAAAATATACCAAAGACTATCTTTTTTTATTAGTGTTGACATTGACAATTGAATATAAATGACAATTTGATTGAAATGAGATATATATTCAAATATGTCACAATATTTGACAATATTTGAAATATGTCATAATAAAGTAATTATATAATAAAGTAAAAGTATGTCATACATAACAAGCATGAAAAATTTAAGAGAGACAATTCTTGAATATGGAGTTGCCATTATTCCTAGTGTATTAAATGATGTAGAGTGTGAATCTATTGTAAATGGGCTCTGGGATTATTTTGAGCACATTACGAAAGAATGGCCAGTTCCTATTAATAGGGAATCCAGAAATACATGGCGAGAGATATATAAATTATTGCCATTACATTCTATGCTGTTTCAACATTTTAATAGTGGCCATGCTCAAATATCATGGGATATTAGACAAAATTTAAAGATAATAGAAATATTTGCCCATTTTTGGGATGTATCTCCAGATGAATTATTAGTATCTTTTGATGGATTTAGTTTTAATATTCCACCAGAATTTACAAATCGTGGTTGGAATAGAGGCAATACTTGGTTTCATACTGATCAAAGTTATTCCAAAAAAGAATTTAGATGTGTTCAATCTTGGGTTACTGGATTGGATGTTAATGAGGGAGATGCAACTTTATCATTTATGGAAAAAAGCAATATTTATCATAAAGAATTTAGGGAATGGAAAGAGTCTAAAGGCGAAACTATTGATAAAAAAGATTGGTATAAATTAAATAGGGATGAAGAAGAATTTTATTTGGCCAAAGGGTGCACTTATCAAAAAATTGTATGCCCAAAAGGTAGTTTAGTACTTTGGGATTCAAGAACTATTCATTGTGGATCTGAGGTAATGCGAGGTAGAGAAACTCCAAATTTTAGAGCAATTATTTATTTATGCTATTTGCCACGATCTTTATTTTCAAAAAAGGACATCAAAAAAAGAATAGAAGCATATTTAAAATTAAGGGCAACAAATCATTGGGGGACTAAATTATTTGCAGAAAATCCTAGAATTTATGCTAATTGTACATTGCCCACCATCACATCAATACCCGCCCCAACAATTACCGACATTGGTAGACAATTAATTGGGTATCGTGTCATTTAAGTTATATTTGAATACTCTTATTTTATCTATAAAATCTATAAAATGAGCAACGATTTACTTCTATCTAATTTAGACAAAATTTTATCAAATTCAGAATATGGTGGAAAATTTTTATCCTTTTGTTGTGGCCTTAATAGGGACAATAATTACTTTAAATCCACAAATAAATATTATATTATGGGAAAATTATGCGAATCTATGAAACCAGAAATTGAAAATTATTTAAATTATTTATTAATGGTGATTAATAATCAAATTTCTACAAAATTTCAACATGAAATACTTAACATTCATAATATATATGTAATTTTAAATTCACATGAACATAAAGAACCATTGATATCATTTTTATGTGGATTTTTTGAAAATCGGGAAGATTGGATTGAAGCCGAACAATTTGGCAATGAATATATTATAGGAATGCTAATAGGAATGAATAACTCAACGGTATTTACATTTTGTCGCCATTTATTAAAAACTATACATGAAGATGATACTCATAACCGCGATGAGTTAAAAATTAACGAATATGGAAATAATGAATTTATGGACTCTTAATTATTTACCCCCAAATGCTAAATAATTGTATACAATATATTTTTTTATACAACATATTTTTTTATATAACATATTTTTTTATATAACATATTTGAATATATAGTTTTAAATATAAAAAATAGAGTATATAGTTTTAAATATAAAAAATAGAGTATATATTAGAATGCTTTGACCCAGAAGATATTTCAGAGTAAATAATTGAACAATTTAATAAAAAAATGGAAGAGAAAGCAATGATGGCAGAGAAAGCAATAATGGAAGAGAAAGCAATGACGGCAGAGAAAGCAATAACGGCAGAGAAAGCAATGACGGCAGAAAAAGCAATAAAAATGGAGAAAGCAATTAAGGATAGGGAAGAAAAAATGGAAGCAAGATTGCTGTGCTCTTTGATAAATCAATATCGTTCAGATATAGAAACATATGAAGAATGCTTAGGTGAAATTCAAAAGTTTTCACAAATTATAAATAATGATAACTTTGAAGACGATTTTATAATTATAGATTTAAAAAATGAGATATTAAGTACTTTTGTCCCCGTAATTGGTATTATTGGCGCATATCAAAATTATGATAAATTGATATGTGATGGTATTCGATTAGATATAGAAAATTTAGTATCAATTCAAAATAAATTGGCAATATTAATAAAAAAATTAGTATTGTTTTTAAAGATCATAATAAATAAGCCATATGTAAATTATAATGTTGGTGAGTGTATACATTATTTTTTATCCATTAGGGCATCTGTTGATCCTAAAACAAATGAAATTTTAGAGCATTTTAATTATGGAAACACTATATTATATAAAATAATTACATTATATTTTAGAGAGTATTATTATATTGTAAACTATCCATTAGAATTTGATGAATTGAGTAATAATAAAAAGACTAAGTTACTTATAGAGATTGTACAACAAAATTTAGATAGAAGAGTTAATATTCATAAGTATACATGTTCACAGTGCAACAATATATCATTTGGAAATAGGCTTCATTACTGTGCATGCGAAGATGTTCAATTTTGTAGCCAAGGCTGTTTAAATATTGCATGGCCTACACATAAAAAAGTGTGTAAAGAATATAAAAATAAATGTTTCAAATGCAATATAAGTATAACTAATATATTAAAATGTTCTAGGTGTAAAATCGCAATGTATTGCTCTAAAGCGTGCCAAGTTGAAGACTGGGTCAATCATAAAAAAACATGCAAAAAAATATAATGCAAAAAGTATTAAAATATATTTTTTTGCATTATAATATATATAATGATTTGCTCTAGTTTGATTATTTTGTTTATATTATTTGTATTATTAGTATTAATATTGGCATTTATAGTTAGTAATGCATTATCACGGCGCAAATTATTATTAGGTGGCAGTACTAACAATACTAATAATACTAATACTAAAAATATTGAAGATATTAAAAATATTAAAAATATTGAAGATATTAAAAATATTAAAAATACTGAATATATTAAAAATATTGAAGATATTAAATATTATTATAGTATATATAATGGAAATATTGGGTTAGATTATAATATATTAAAACATGATTTAGCCCAATATAATTTTCATGAAGAGCCACTTACAAAGCATGTCCATGTCTCATTTGGATCATTATCCTCGAAGGATATATACGGTAATGATAATGCTAAACTTCATATGGTAAATGGTAAACTTCAATGGTGGGATCCTCTTTTTTTACAACAAAAAGCCGTTATCAAAAACACATTAGGTGGGCATAAATCCCTAAATGAAAAAATAAAATTATACGAGACGATAAAAAAATTAGTCCCAATTGGAATTAAATATATTCCCAAGTCATATACAATAATAGAATTTGAGTTAATTATAGATAATTCTATTATATCTCAAAATAAAAATCGAATTTATATATTAAAAAAAAATAAATTAAACCAACAAAAAGGCATTAGAGTCTTTTCAGACAAAAGAGAATATTATGAGATCAAAAAAGAATTAAATATAAAACCACATAATGCCATTATTATGGAATACATTACCAATCCAGCATTAACCATTGATGATAAAAAATTTCATTTAAGGATGTATGTATTGTTAAGTATTGAATCCGGAATTAAACGATGCTATATTCATGATAAATATGAAATCTTAACCGCAGGAGAGAAATATCAAAAAAACAATTGGTTAAATAAAAAAATCCATATCTCATGCAATAGTACAACTAGTAGAGAGTATAAATTCCCCAATGATATTGCAAATAAAATAGACAATACTAAATTTAATGAATTTAAAAAGACATTAGCGTTTGCCATTTCATTTAATGACTCAATTATATATAAAGAAAATGATGTGGGGTATTATATATATGGAGTTGATGTATTAATAACAGATGATAATCATTTTTTAATATTAGAATTTAATTCTGGCAATTCAACCGGGCATGGTTGCCCTAAAGGTATTAAGGGGACGCCAGAATGCGATAAATTTGAAAAAGAAAATTCTAAAAAATATTTTTCTTTCATATTAAATAGTACAGTATTTCCAGTATTTGGAATTAAACGACGCCCAATTCCAATGGTGGAAGTTTGTGATCATGGTGTATTATCACCATTCTTTAATATACTAACCGGTGCAAATAGATGTATATTGATCCCCTATACCGATGCATCGCCTCAAGAAATTGAAGGTGCAAGGAAAATATATTTTCATAATAAATACATTACATTGGCCGAATTATTAAAAATATGCAATTTAGGTAATATATTTCTCATCTTTCTTACTAAAAAACAACCGCTACGCAGTAGTACAAAGCAACATTTAAAAAAGCAACCTCTACGCAGTGACAGCGACGTCTATGCTAATGACAGCGACGCCTACGCTAGTGGCAGTGTCATTGGCTATCTTGCATTAGATAGTGATAATTATTTGACAATTGTGATTGTGGGGGAATATCAAAACCGCGGGATTGCAACCGCGATGGTCGCGCAATTTTTGGAAATATATTCGCATAGGCTTAAAGGGCATCAAGATGCCAAAATATATATGATTAAAAAAAATACATTTATTGATAAAATCGCAACTAAATTACATTTTACACTAAATTCTAAAGGCGATGCATATTTTCGACTATGTAAAATAAAAGATGCAATAATGGATAAAGTAAACAATTATAAATTATTAACATATAATGTTATTAAAGAAAATAATGGATTTGTTCATGATATATTGGTTGAGAATTTAAACACAAATATGGTCGCAACAAAATCTCAATTTGTCCATTTGGCATATAGTGAAATTAGTAATGAAGAAACTAAATTTAAAATAATAAAATCATCAACGGGAAGCAAATATGATAAAAATTTTGTAATACAAGGCTCAGAATTAAAATCGGTATTGGATCTTAAAAATATGCAAATTAAAATATATAAAGACTATGTTGATGATGTTTCATTATATCGAACCTATGCAAAATATAAGCCATATTTATATAATGGTTATAGGATAGATTTGCATCTTTTTTTCTTTTTATATGTGTCAAAAAATGGGATCAAAAAATGTTATTTTATGAATGACATCATTGTTAGTAAAAGTGATATATTATTTGAGGAAGAATTAGAAAAGAATAAAAATTATACAATGCATATAAAAAATAGTGATGTGCAATATAAGTGGCCGGATACATTTTTAAATATCACTGAAATCTCCGATATGGAGCATAAACTCAATTTATACATTGATGAAATTGCCAATAGTATTATACATACAGATACTATACCATACCCCGAATCAAATTCTGGATTTAATGTTATAAGCATCACTGTTGATTTTACAGAGAAAGAAAATAAATACGTCCCGCAAATTAGAAATTTATATACATATATAACAATATCTGGATTTAATGACAATCAATATCAAACACAATTTAGTCGTAAATATTATGATTTTTTAACCAAAAATATAATAAATTCGCATTTTGGCTTGTCAGACAATACAACCCAATTTGCCCAGCCCTTAAAATGCATTGTAAATACAGAATTACACGTTGATGCAAATATTATCTCAAAATTGCATTTAACATTTAATAAAAATAGAGATAAAATAGAAATATATTTATATCATGGCCATTCTAAAATTGACAAAATTGGCAAAATTGATCTAAACATAGATAATATAGATATAATTGTATTGTCACATATAGAATTAGATAACAACTATAGGAAAAAAAATATTGCAGTAAATGTTTTATTTGTGTTGATGGAAATATTAGCCTCTTATTACGCCCCATTGAATATATCTCTAAGAATGGCATTTGTAAAACCAATGTTCCAAATTGCACATACTTTACAATTTCATAAAACTCTTTTTACAAAAAGGAGACAAAAAGATGAAAATGAAAATAAAAAACAAGAAGAATATTATATACGATTATGTCGAATATAAAGCAAGCTGTCATTATTAAATAATTAATTTGCATTTATGGCTACATGCAATCTCAAATATCATCTTTTTTTGGCAATACCCACAGCATACATTTTTTATACTATTATTACATTTTTTAATAAATTTAAATATGCTACTTAAAGAAGCCTTATAAAATTCTTTATTTTTTATATATTCTTCATTATTTTTTTAATACATGAATCAATTGTTGGATCTTCAATTAGAAAATAAAAATTGTAATGTATCTTGTTCACAGATCCAGTATTATAAGTGCGAAGCCGAGTATTTAAATTTATTGTATGCCCAATTTTATAATATGTTTTATTATTATAATTTTGTTTGATTATATAAATGGCTGAACCTTTAGGATAAATTATATTAGTTTGATTATTTATTAATGTTTTTGTATTATGTCTTAGATCGGATATTTTGTGATTTAATTCTTTTATTTTTTTCATGTCTTTGTCTGATGAAATATATTTACCTGTATTAGTTATGCTTGGCATAATATACTTAGCATAATGTCTTATAAATTGTTTAGCAAGTGGTTTTGTACTTACGCCAAGCAATACATATAAACCTGTACTATTTATCATTTTAGTTTTTGGTTGTAGATTAGAGAGTCCCCTAGTCGATTCGGGTACCTTTAAATCACCTATATTTATAATGTATTCCTCATCAATATCAAGTGTTTTTGGTGCACTATTTGTATCAGTATAACCTAATGCCATTAATAAACTTTTTAACCCAAACCAGATATTATCATCTTTGTCAAAAACTATAAATATTTTATGCTCATTGATAGAAAGTAATTTATTAAATATATCTAAATAAAAATTATTTGATCCTTTTATTTTTTTTGACATTTTATATTTTTTACGTTGTGTATGTATATATTACATAACATAATAAATATTAATTAATTTATTTTATTTAAAATAAATTTTGTGCAAGTAATTTTTTTTGATGATATTTTTCTCTTTTTAGTTTATTTTTTGCCTCAACCCATTCAGAATTTTGTTTCATTTTTTCATAGTATTGTTTTTTTGATTTGGCCAATATTTCTGGATGATTTTTATTATAATTTCTTATTGCTTTTAATTGGGCTTCACTTATTTTGGGCTTTTCTAATAATTTATTATATATTGTTTTTATTAAATCAACTAATTCTTCTTTAGATTTATTTAGCAACACTTCTTCATCCATAGAAATATCCATTTTTATAATATATATATAATAATATTTTTTCATATAATTCAAAAAATAAAACTATGACACATTATAAATATAGTTATATACATTATGAAATCTTCATTTTTATTAGTGTTTATATTGTTTGTATTATTGGTATTAATATTAGCATTTATTATAACAAATGCATTATCAAGGCGCAAATTATTAGTGGGTGGAAGGGCTAAAAATACTAAAAATATTGAAGATACTAAAGATACTAATAATATTGAAAATATTGAAACCGCTAATAATATTGAAAATATTGAAACTCAAAAAAATCTTAAATATTATTACAGTATATATAATGGAGATGTTGGATTGGTTTATGATGAATTAAAGAAATTATTATCAAAATATAATTTTCATGAAACTCCACTTACAAAACATGTACATGTTTCAATTGGATCGGCCTCTGGTGTTGATATTGATGGTAAAGTTAATTTTAAAGGACATATGGTAAATGGTAAAATTCAGTATTGGGATCCACTTTTTACAAATCAAAGAGCCGTTATTAAAAATACATTAGGTGGTCATAAATTATTAAGTGAAAAAATAAAATTATATGAGACAATAAAAAAATTACTCCCTATAGGGATAAAACATATACCAAAAACATATACAATAGTGGAATTTGAGACTGAAATATTAAACAAACTCCCAGTAAAAAATAAAGTATATGTCTTAAAAAAGAATAATATATCTAAACAAAAAGGTGTTAGGGTATTTTCTGAAAAACATGAATATTTTTCAATAAAAAAAGAATTAAATATAAAACCACATAATGCAGTAATTATGGAATATATTACAAATCCGGCATTAACCGTTGATGGTAAAAAATTTCATTTGAGGATATGCGTTTTATTGCTTATAGAATCTGGAATTAAGCGATGCTATATCCATGATGAATATAGAATCTTAACCGCAATTGATAAATATGTAAAAGGTGATTGGCTAAACAAAAATATTCATATCTCATGTGCAAGCAATACCAAGCGTGAATATAAATACCCTAATGATATTGCAACCTCTATAAATGAAACAAAATTTAATGAATTTAAAAAAACATTAGCGTTTTCGATTGCATTTAATAACTCTATTATTTTTGAAGAAAATGATATAGGGTATCATATATATGGCGTTGATGTATTAGTCACTGATGATGAGAATTTTTTTATATTGGAATTTAATGGCCATATGCTAGGGCATAATGCCCCTAATGGTATTAAAGGTACTAAAGAAGGTGATTTATATAGGGCAAGATATTCTAGAGATTATTTTTCTTTTATATTAAATAGCGCGGTGTTGCCAATATTTGGAATAAAAAAGCGCCCAATACCAATCGCCGAGGTTTGCAGTTATGGCATACTATCTCCATTTTTCAATATATTAACCGGTGATAATAGATATGTATTAATTCCTTATTTAGACGCATCGCCACAAGAAATTGAAACCGCGCGCAAAATATATTTTCATAATAAATATATCACATTGGTAGAATTGTTAAAAATATGTAACCTAGATAATGTTTTTCTCTTAAGTGGCGGTACAAAGCAATCTCTAGAAAAGCAACCTCTACGCAGTGAGAGCGACGCCTACGCTAGTGCCAGCGACGTCTATGCTAATGACAGCGACGCCTACGCTAGTGGCTATCTTGCATTGGATCATAATAATTATTTGACTGTTGTAGTTACGGAAGAATACCAAAATCGCGGGATTGCAACCGCGATGATTGCGCAATTTTTGGACATATATGCACATAGGCATTTTGCATCAAATGATAAAATTTATATGATTAAAAAAAATGCCTTTATTGATAAAATTGCATTAAAATTAAATTTCACTTTAAACCCTAAAGGTGATACATATTCTCGCCCATGTCATATTCATGATATTAGCATAAAAAAAGTAAATAGTCATAAATTATTAATATATCAATTTATTGTAGATACTCATAATGGATTTAATTATGAATTTTTACTGAGTGATTTAAATAAAAATATGGTTAAAACAAATTCTCAATTTGTTCATTTGGCATATGGCGAATCTGGAAGCCATAATAGCCTTCAAGTTATTAAATCATCAACGGGGAGTAAATATGATAAAAATTTTGTAATACAAGGCTCTGAATTAAAATCTACATTAAATGTGAATATAAAAACAATTTCAATATATCAAAATTATTATGAAAATAATGATAATATTAAGAGTAGAAATTATGATCAATATAGGCCATATTTATATAATGGCTATAGGATAGATTTACATCTTATTTTTATTTTATATATATCAAATAACGGAGTAAAAAAATGCTATTATTTAAAGGATAATATTATGGTTGCATGTAGTAACATATTATTTGAGGATGAAATTAAGAATAAATTATTAGATAATACATCATATAAAATATATATAAAAAAAGAAGATGCAAACTATACATGGCCAGATACATTTATACCCTCAAATTATGAAATGCAAAATGAGCTCAATTTATACATAGAAGAAATAGCAAATAGTATTATCCAATCGGATGCTATATCATATCCTGAATCTAATTCTGGATTTAGTGTTTTTAACGCCACTATTGATTTTATATATAAAGATAATAAATATGTCCCACAATTTAGAAATATATATACCCATATAGGATTATCTGGATATAATAATAAATCATTTCAAGATGCATTTAGCCATAAATATTATAATTTTTTAACGGCAAATATAATAAATCCACATTTTGGATTGTCAGACAATACAGTCCAATTTGTCCAGCCATTAAAATGCATTGTAAATACAGAATTACATGTTGATGCAGATATTATCTCTAAATTGCATTTAACATTTAATAAAAATAGAGATAAAATAGAAATACACTTATATCATGACAATTCTAAAATTGACAAAATTGGCAAAATTGATCTAAACATAGATAATATAGATGTTATTGTACTATCACATATAGAATTAGATTCTCCATATAGAAAAAAAAATATAGCCGTTAATGTAATATTTGTATTGATGGAAATATTAGCATCTTATTACGCCCCATTAAATATATCTCTTAAGATGGCATTTGTAAAATCAATGTTTCAGATTGCGCATACCTTACAATTTCATAAAGGGCATTTTATACCTGATACAAAAAGTGGGCAAAAAAATGAAAGTAAAAAAGAAGAAGAATATTTTATTCGATTATGTCGAATTTAAAAAAAAGTAGGCAAAAATAAAATCTTTTTTTTTGTATAATTCAAAAATAAAACTATGATACTTTATAAATATATTTATATACATTATGAAATCTTCATTCTTAGTTGTTTTTATATTATTTGTATTGTTAATATTAATATTGGCATTTATTATATCAAATGCATTACAATCGCCAAAAAAAAGATTAGTTGGTGGTAATACTGAAGATAGTATAAATACTAAGGATAGTATAAATACTGAGGATAGTATACCTAATCAAAAATATTATTATAGTATATATAATGGTGATATGGGTTTGGTTTATGATGAGTTGAAACAATTATTAGCACAATATGATTTTCATGAAGAACCACTTACTAAACACGTGCATGTTTCATTTGGATCATTATCGGGGGTTGATATATATGGGAATAAAAATTCTAAACAACAGATGATAAATGGTAGGCTTCAATGGTGGGATCCACTTTTTTTAAAACAAAAGGCCGTCATTAAAAATACATTAGGCGGGCATAAATCATTAAGTGAAAAAATAAAATTATATGAAACAATAAAAAAATTACTTCCAGTTGGAATTAAATACATCCCAAAAACATATACAATAGATGAGTTTGAAACGGAGGGCGCTAATATTGGTTTAGGGGACTTACCCCCACCCCCCGCCTCATCTAGTGGCACATATATTTTAAAAAAAAATCAAGTAAATCAACAAAAAGGCGTTAAAGTTTTTTCAACAAAAAATGAATATTATAAGATTAAAAAAGAATTAAACATTAAACCACACAATGCAATTATTATGGACTATATAACAAATCCGGCACTTACCATTGATGGTAAAAAATTTCATTTAAGAATGTATACAATATTAATAGTAGAATCTGGAATTAAACGTTGTTATATCCACGATGAGTGCAAAATATTATCGGCAAAGGAAAAATACAAAAAAAGTGATTGGTTAAATAGACATATTCATATATCGTGCGCCAGTTCAACAATGAAAGTATATAATTTTCCCGATGATATTGCAACGCCAATAAATATGGATAAATTTAATGAATTTAAAAAAACATTGGCGTTTGCTATAGCATTTAATAATTCTATTATATATGAAGAAAATGATATAGGATACCATATACATGGCGTTGATGTATTAATGACTGATGATAATAATTTTTTTATATTAGAATTTAATGGCCATGGTATTGGATTTAATTGCGTTGAAGGCATTAAAAATACTCCAGAATGTCATATATTTGAACAACGATTTTCAAAGGATTATTTTGCTTTCATATTAAATAGTACAGTTTTTCCAGCATTTGGATTAAAACGCCGACCTATTCCAGATGCAGAAGTTTGTAGCCATGGCGTATTATCACCATTTTTTCATATATTAACTGGGGCTAATAGGTGTGTATTGGTTCCCTATTTAGATGCATTAGACTATGAGATTGAATATGTCAAAAAAATATATTTTCATAATGAATCAATTCAGTTCAACCAATTATTAAAAATATGCAGTTTACAGAATATATTTATAATTGGAATAAATAATGCCAATTCTAGTTGCATTGGTTATCTTACATTAGATAATAACAATTATTTAACAATTGTAATAATGGAAGAATATCAAAATCGTGGAATTGCAACGGCAATGATTGCGCAATTTTTGGAAATATATTCACATAGGCATATATCTATTAAAAATAATAAAATACATATGATTAAAAAATCAATATTTATTGATAATATTGCAACAAAATTACATTTTACATTAAATTCTAATAATGTATATGTTCGACCATGTAAAATAAAAGACGTAACAATAAATAAAGTAAACAATTATGAATTATTAACCTATAATATTATTAAAGAAAATAATGGGCTTACAAATATTGATCTATTAATGGCTAAATTAGATAAATATATGGTTGCAACAAAATCGCAATTTGTTCATTTGGTATATAGTGAAATTGGTTATGCTAATAAATTTAAAATACTTAAAGCATCAACGGGTAGCAAATATGATAAAAATTTTGTATTACAAGGGGCAGAACTAAAATCTATATTAAATATTAAAAAAACGCATATTAAAATATATAAAAATTATATTGATAATATGCCACTATATAGAACATATGAAAAATATAAACCATATTTATATAATGGATATAGAATAGACTTTATATTATATTTTATTCTATATATATCAAAAAATGGCATTAAAAAATGTTATTATATGAATAATATTATAGCCGTAAAGAGCGATATATTATTTAAAGATGAATTAGAAAATACAAATTATGCAATGTATATCAAAGATAGTGATTTACAATATAAATGGCCTGATGCTTTTTTAAATGATGATAAAATTGGTAATATTGCTAGGGGATTCTCCCCTTTAACCCCTAATAATAATGAAGATAAACATGATAATTGTCTTAATATATACATAGAAGAAATTGCAGATAGTATAATTCAATCAAATGCCGTCCCATATAATGAATCAAATTCTGGATTTAATATTTTTAGCGTTACTATTGATTTTATAGAAAAAGAAAATAAATATGTTCCACAAATTAGAAATGTATGTACACATATTTCATTATTTAATAATATTAGTAATACTAATTATAAAACTCAATTTAGTAACTATTATTATGATTTTTTAACTAATAATATAATAAATCCACATTTTGGGCTGACGGACAATACAATTAATGCCAAAACAATTAATGCCAAAACAATACCAGTCCCTCCCCTAAAATGTGTCGTAAATACAGAATTACATGTTGATGCAAATATTATTTCAAAATTGCATTTAACATTTAATAAGCATCGGAATAAAATAGAGATACATTTATATCCCAATACTGTATATCCCAATACTGTATATTCCAAAATTGCCTATTCCAAAATTGGGCATATTGATCTAAACATAGATGATATTGATCTAATTGTTTTATCACATATAGAATTAGATCTCTCCTATAGAAAAAAAAATATTGCCGTTAATGTAATGTTTGTGTTGATGGAAATATTAGCATCTTATTACGCCCCATTGAACATATCTCTTAAAATGGCATTTGTAAAATCAATGTTTCAGATTGCACATACTTTACAATTTCATAAAGGGCATTTTATACCTGATACAAAAAGGATACAAAATGGTAAAATAGAAAAAGAGGAAGAATATTTTATTCGATTATGTAGAATTTAAATATATTAATGATATAATGCCATTAAAATGCATGTAACAAATGAATGATCAATGTCCATTTTTCTAAAATGTTTAATATTTTTAATATATTGATCTATATAATATTTGTTGAATATTTTATGATTTTTGCATATATATGGAATAATTGTTAAATTATTTGTATTTTTTGTAAAAATTTTTTGAATACAATTAAATAATGGTATCATATTTAATTTGCATGAATCTTCGCAATGTATTGCAGTTATCAATTGTTGATATGCAAAATTAGCCTCAAAAAACTCTTCGTAAATATACTTAATTAAGTCAATTGGGAGTTTTTTTTGTAAAACCCAAACTAAAATAACTTTAAAATTTACAATACTTGTATTAACTTGTATACTTGTAATATTCATTATTGTATTAACTTGTACACTTGTATACTTGTAAACTTGTATATTCAAATATTGTATATTTGAATACAAATATACTAATATATATTACAAATATATATTACAAGTATGAATAAGTGCTATACTGTAACATTTGGCGATGTTGCGGAAAATCATGTTGGTATGCAAAAAATTGGGGCTCTTGCAACCAATGGCTATTTACCTGATCGGTTATATCATTTATATGAGCAATTATCAGAATTAGGATTAGAGTGTGAAATTATAAATTTAAGTGACAATTTGCCAAAAGATTTAGTTAAACACGGTGCAAAAGATTTAGTTAAACCCGGTGCAAAAGATTTAGTTAAACACGGTGCATTCGTTTTAGTCATTCGAAAAGGTGTTCAGTATATTTTGCAAACTGAAGACACTGAATTGATAATGGATGAACATGATGCATTACCAATGGATAAAAAAGCATTAATGAATGGAAAGGTTGTTAATAAACAAGCAAGATATAATTTATGTTTTTCCGAAGAAGATCAAGAGCCAAATTATGAATTGGGTAGAGGTAGAATTATTTCATATGAGAGAGTGTCATTAACAAATAGAATTAGAGAACAGATTGCAATTTGGACTGAAGATACATTATTAAATGGTGAGGCTAATTATTATTATAATATTCGTAAATGTGGAATTGGTTACCATGGGGATGCAGAGCGTCGAAAAGTATTTGCATTTAGAATGGGGGCATCAATGCCATTATATTTTCAATGGTATTTATATTCAAAT
>Ga0214919_10003280_pt1 | contig 24611 bp, 22 predicted proteins | sample LL1503_MetaG_FD_177994 | JGI IMG/M metagenome (GOLD analysis project Ga0214919, IMG submission 177994) | Freshwater microbial communities from Lake Lanier, Atlanta, Georgia, United States - LL-1503 | ecosystem: Environmental > Aquatic > Freshwater > Lake | place: USA: Georgia | collected... | reverse complement strand
GCGTCCCGTGGCGAGCGCCAGCCCCTTATTGAGCGCAAATTCTTCACAGCGCTCGGCGCCGCGCAACACGCCGACCAGCCCCCAGACGGTGTGGTTGTGCACCGGCGTTTGTTGGCCCTGGCTCCAGACAAAGCTGACGACCGAAAAGCGCTCCAGCGCATCCGCGTGCAACAGGTACTGCGCGTAGCGGTCGAGCCGCGGGGCCGCGAACACGTCCGCCAGCCAGTCGTCGCGCGCGATCAGCCGCGCCAGCTGCGTGCGCGCCGCCACCAGCAGGCGCGCTTCGTCCGCCGGGGCGCCGACCAGTTCGGTCATCGCGCAAACGAAGTCGCGCAGTGGGGCAATCGCATCGGTCATATCGCATCTCCGGGAATTGGGGGCGCCAAGGCCGCAAGAACTGTCTCGGTGTGCTCGCCGAGCGCCGGCGCGCGGGTATTGACGGCGACGACAGCGCCGTCGAGCCGCACCGGGCAACCGACGGTACGGGTCGCATGGCCGTTGGGCAGGGTCATCGGCTGCACCAGTTGCAGGTGCTGCGCCTGCGGGTCCGCCAGGGCCTGCGCGTAGCCATTGATGGGCGCGCAGGGAACGCCTGCATCGGCGAAAAGACCCAGCCAGTGGTCCACGCCCTGGATCGCAAAACGCGCCTCGAGCAGTTGCTTGAGCGCCGCCTGGTTGGCCGCGCGCAGCGTCGGCGTGGCGAACCGGGCGTCGGTGAGCAGTTCGGGCGCGGGCGTGAGCACGCAGACCTGCTGCCACAGCTTGTTGTTGCCCGCCGCCACGGCGAACCAGCCGTCGGCGGCCCGAAATGCCTGGTAGGGCGCGTTGCGCGGATGCGCCGAGCCGAGCTTTCCCGGGTTGCGCCCAGTGCCGAAATATTCGCTGGTCTGCAGCGCGGAGACCGCAATCGTCGTGCCGAACATCGGTATGTCCACCTGCGCGCCGGGGCCTCCCGCGCGAACCCGCGCCAGCACAGCCGCGATGGTGAAGGCCGCGTACAGGCCGGCCGTAAAGTCGACCAGCGGAACGCCCGCCTTGACCGGCGCGCCGTCGGGCTCTCCGGTGACGCTCATTACGCCGGCGCTGGCCTGTATCGTCAGGTCAAAGCCGCCTTCGGAGCCGCGCGGCCCGTCTTGGCCGAAGGCCGAGATCGAGCAATAGACCAGCGAGGGCTTGCGCGCACCAAACCAATCCCAGCCCAGGCCCAGGCGCTGCATTGCGCCCGGCCGGCTGTTCTCGATGAGCACGTCGGCGTCGAGCACCAGACGGCGCGCGCGTTCGCGCTGCGGCGGGTCCTTGAGGTCGAGCACCACCGAGCGCTTGCCGCGGTTGATCGACGCGAAATTTTCACTAAAGCCCTGGCTCAGCGGCGGCCACTGGCGCATCGCGTCGCCCTCCGGCGCCTCGACCTTGACCACCTCGGCGCCAAAGTCGGCCAGCAGCATGCCGCAAAAGGGCCCGGCGGCAACGTGGCAGAACTCGACGACCTTGACGCCATGCAGGGGGTGGGTTGGGTGCATGCTGCGATTTTCGCCCATCGGCGCGTGCTTCCAGACCCGTCCGCTGGCGCTACACTTCCGCCTGCTGGGCGGCTGCAGCGCGAACAGATTTTCCAAGTCAAAAACGACGCCTCGGCCGGCCTGTTGCCATCACCTTCTTCCATTGGTATCCAAGATGATCTTTCGTTCGATCAAGACATTCGCCTCGCTGCTGCTTGCAGCACTCCTGACGGTTTCGTGCGGCGGGGATTCCGCGCCACCGCCCACCGGACTGACTGCCAGGGCCGGCGAGACGAATGTCACGCTGTCCTGGGACATGGTGGCAGGCGTCGAGTACTGGGTCTTCTCCGCACCCACCGCCGTCGCACCGACGGCGGTCGACAACAACATGATCAAGTGGATCGGCATCCTGGGCGGCAATACCGTCGTCAAGGCGAGCTCTCCCCATGTTGTGTCGGGCCTTGCCAACGGCCTGAGCTATTCCTTCTCGGTCAACGGCAGAACCGACGGCGGACCGGGAGGGACCGGCGCCAAGCCCGTCACGGCGACGCCCGTGCTTGCGGGATCTAACTGGACCGCCGGCCCCGTCGATGTGTTGGCTGCAAAGAACCTGCGCAGCCTGGCCCGGGGCACCGTCTATCTGGCGGCGGGGCAGTCCGGCGCGATGGCGTCGAGCGCCGACGGGGTGAGCTGGACCACGATCAACGCGACCACCGGCAGAAACCTTAACGGAGCGACCTTCTACGGCAACTACAAGGTGGTGGGCGACGCGGGCGTGGCGCTCACCAGCACCGACGCCATCGCCTGGACGATGCAGTCGACCGGCACCACCGAGAACCTGTATGCGATCGCCAGCAACAACGCCAACCTGAACGTGGCAGTAGGCGCAAAGGGAACCATCATCAGCAGCCCGGATGGCGCGAGCTGGAGCGCGGTCAAGAGCGTGACCTCACGCGACCTTTACGGCGTTGCCTACGGCGCCGCCGGCTGGGTCGCCGTGGGCGCCGCCGGAACCGTGCTGCAAAGCGCCGACGGTGTGAACTGGGCGGTGGTCGTCTCGGGAACGAATGCAGACTTGCGCGGGGTGGCGGCAGGCTCGGCCGCTGCGGCGGGATCGACGCTGTCCACGCTGATGTTCGTGGCCGCGGGGGCTTCGGGAACGGTTCTGAGCAGTTCAAACGGAAGCAGCTGGACGGCGCAGAGCTTGCCAGGCAAGGCGGACCTCAACGCCGTCTGCTACGGGACCCAATTCGTCGCCGTCGGCTCGGGTGCGGCCATCTTCACCAGCACCGATGGCCTGGGCTGGACCGCGGCAGCGACCGGCAAGGCCGGCGGCACGATGTACGCAGTAGCGCGCGGGACGCTGGCCTATGCCGCAGTCGGAGACGCAGGCGCCAACCTGAGCAGCCGCTAAGGTTCGGAGCGCCGCGGTATCGGAAGACACCCCAGGGTTTGGTACCCCGGGGTTTAATATTTGGGAATATTTCCCAAATATGTGCTCTAATCGGCACACCAAAGCTTCTCGCCTGAACCCTATGCCGTGGTGGAAGGAACTCCTGCGCGGGCTGCTGCAGAGCCTGTTGCTCGCCTGCATGCTGCCGCTGGCGGCCATCGCCGCCGACGAATTTCTTGGGCCGGAGCAGGCCTTCGCCTTCTCGACCGAGGTACTGGACGCTCGTACGCTGCGCTTGCGCTGGGACATCGCACCCGGCTACCACCTGTACAAAGACCGCATCAGCCTGCACGCCGAGGAGCCATCACCCCAATGGGCGCCGCTGAGCATGCCGACGGCCACCGACGAGTTCGACGCCAACTTCAGCAAGACGATGGCGGTCTACCGTCGCTCGCTGCAACTGGACGTCCATATGTTGAAAAGTCAGCCGCCGCCACGCATCGACGTAGCCTGGCAAGGCTGCGCTGACAGCGGACTTTGCTACGCGCCTGCTAGCGCGTCGATCCAGCTTTCTCTCAGCGGCAGCGGCGACCTGCACAAGCTGATGGCGCAGATCACCACCGAGCCGCCGACCGAAGTGGCCGCACAGACCGCAGCCGCGCCCGTGCGCGCCACGGCGCCCGCCACCATCGACACCATCAGCACGTCGCTGGCCTCGGGAAACCTGCTCCAGACACTAGGCGTCTTCTGGCTTGCCGGCCTGCTGCTGTCCTTGACGCCCTGCGTTCTGCCAATGCTGCCGATACTCAGCTCGCTGATTGCCGGACAGACCGGGCCGGTTGGACGGGCCAGGGGCTTCGCACTGGCACTGGCGTATTCCCTGGGCATGGCCATGGTCTACGCGGGTTTCGGCGTCGCTGCCGGTCTGGCCGGCGAGGGACTTGCCGCAGCCCTGCAGAATCCCTGGGTACTCGGAAGCTTTGCCATGCTGCTCTGTGTGCTGGCGATGTCGATGTTCGGCTTCTACGAACTGCAGTTGCCCGCTGGCTTGCAAAGCCGCGCCGCGCAGTGGTCCAACCGGTTCAGGGGCGGCTCGACGATCGGCGTGTTCCTGATGGGTGGCGTTTCGGCGCTGGTCATCGGCCCCTGCGTCGCTGCGCCATTAGCGGGTGCACTGGTCTACATCAGCCAGACCCGCGACACGCTGCTCGGCGGTGCCGCATTGTTTTCGATGGCCCTGGGGATGGGCGTTCCGCTGCTGCTGCTGGGACTTTCGGCGGGCAGCCTGCTGCCGCGGGTCGGCGCCTGGATGGAAGGGGTGAAAAAGCTGTTTGGGATGATGCTGCTGGGTGTGGCGATCTGGATGCTGTCGCCGATGCTGGCAGGCAGTTTGCACATGCTGCTGTGGTCGGCCTGGCTGCTGTGCGCGGCCACCCTGCTGGGCATCTTCGGCGCCGCTCCAGCCCAGCAGGCGCGCGCACCGGTTGCTGCGCGCGCCTGCGGCGCCGCGCTCGCGGCGCTGGCGACGGTCCTGCTGGTGGGCGCCGCGTCCGGCGGCCAGTCGGTACTGCAACCCTTGGCGCACTTGCGGGCGGAGCAACCAGGAAGCAACGCCACCCGTGGGCGTGGCGACGGGCTGCAGTTTGAGCGCATCGCCAACGTACAGGCGCTGGAGACCGCGCTGGCGCAGGCGCGCCAGATACGACAGCCGGTGATGCTCGATTTTTATGCCGACTGGTGCGTCGCTTGCAAGGAGATGGAGAGCTTCACCTTCAGCGATCCGCAGGTGCAAAAGCGCCTGGCACCGGTGCGACTGCTGCAGGCCGACGTGACCGCCAACAGCGTGCAGGACAAGGAATTGCTAAAGCGCTTTGCGCTGTTCGGACCGCCCGGAATTATTTTTTTTGACGGCAGCTCCGACACACGCGTCAGCCACAAGGTGATCGGCTACCAGGCACCGGCGGGTTTTCTTGCGTCGATCAGCAGCGCGGCGATACCCTGAGCAGGCACCGGAACGCGTAGGCGGGAACGGCCTGCCTCAGGTGAGCAGCTCCAAGGTCCGCACCCGCAGCAAATCTCCTTCGACGCTGCCTTGCAGCTTCACCTTGGCGCCGAGTCGCACATCGTACAGGCTCCCGCTGCCCACCAGCACCGCGCCGCTGGCATCGCAGCGCTGTCCGCGCAGGATGAAGCTCGACAGGCTGGTGAACTGCTCAATAGCTGCCTCGATGCTGGCTTCTCGAAGGCCCTGCTCGTCTCCGACTTCCACCTCCACGGCCTTGAGCACCGCTCCCTGCCAGAATCCCTCCACCTCGATACGCGCGCCCACTGCAATGCGCGCCCCCGCCGGACTCAGGCGCGCGCCGGCGGCATCCACCTCGATACCGCCCATCATGAACCGGGTTGCCGAAAGAACCCTAGCCACCACACCTTCGATCTCGCTCTCCCCTTGCGGCTGCGTTGCAAGCCAGGGGCTGTGCAGCTTGAAGCCGCTCACCTGCAGGCTTTCCTGCGTCGGGGACAGGGTTCCCTGCACCCGCACGAGCGTGGCATCGGCCATGTCGTTCGCGAGCGCTCCGGTGAGCAGCAAGCCGTTGAGGTAGCTGCGAGAACCGATCCGGGTGAGGGTTCCGGTGCTGACCACCTGTGCATCGGCGGCTACCGCGACGCGCGTCGCAGTCCAGCCGAGGCCATCGGCTCCCGTCTGCAGGCCCCAGACCACCACCCGCATTCCGGCCGACAGCTGTCCCACATAACCGAGTCCCTCGCAAGCGGTAGCCGGGTTGGTCAGCACCTTCATCCCTGCCACCTCAAATCCGGAGCCCTGCACCGACGCGACAAGGCCCTGGGCCAGCGACCAGACTTCGATGCTGCGGGCGATGCCCTGCGACGCGTCGGCGCCGCGCTCACCCTGCACCGCTGCCACCATGCCCAGGCGCAGGTTTGCGCTGCTGACGGTGCCCCCGTTCATCAGGATCGTTGCCTGCGAATCGTCAAACTTGATACTGTTGATGATCACGCTGCCAAAGCCGGCAATCGATCCCTGCACATAGATGCCGGTGCCGCCGGTTCCCGGCAGCGCAGCCACGCCCGCACCACCGCCACATCCAGCGAGCGAGGAAGCGCTCAGCAGCATCCAGTTTCGCCGCGTGAGCCGGGCGTGCGTGATGTCGGTCGTGCTCATGATCTTGGTAGTCGCTTGGGTGGCACCTTCGCCGGCCTCGCCTTCACACCAGGCGGGGCCTGCAAGTCCTCATAAAAATAAACGCCAAAACGGATCCGATGCCTGGGGCCCTTGTCAGACGCGCTGCGCTGCTCGGCAACGGTAGCGGTCTGCAGAAACTGCTGCAACACGCTAGCCCAAAGCGCGCGCGCGCGCTGGTGCAGCAACTCGACCTGCGCGCGCGATAGCCCCTGGGAGAAAGCGCTCTGCTCCAGCATCGCCGGACCGCGAGGATGCGGCGAGAGGTTGCGCACGGCCCCAGCCAGGTGGTCGCTGACATTGGCCGCCAGCAACTCAAAGGACTCGCTCAGGGCCTCGTTCGGAACGAAGGCGGCGGACTTCAGCGCGACGCACGACTCGTCGCGAAGTTCCACCACGCCCAGGCGCTCCAGTTCATCGAGCACGGCGCGAGCGCCGACGTCACGACTCACCTCGGCCACCAGTGCGCTGAAGTCGGGTTCACCTTCGTTTCCACGGCGCGGCGTACGCGCCAGAACCCGCGCGCTCTGATCCGCATTCAGAAAGCGGGGGTCGCTGATCCATCGCGCGACCACCGAAGCGGCGACCGGCATCAGCGGGGTTCGCACGGCCGCGTCGGTCGGCGCGTCGCGCAGGCGTCGGACGTCCTTGCGGTGGACGCCGGTGAGCAGGGCAATCCGGGTATCGGAGCTCTGCTTGCCTTCGAGGCTGAAGGCGCCAACCGCCTGGTGCACCAGCGCCCCTTTGAGCAGTTCGACCACCGACGGCAGTTGCAGGCCATGGTCGATCATCATTCGGGCCACCGGTTGCAGCAGGCTATCCAGCGCCCGGGCTGCTGGCGCGGGCTCGGGCAAGCCCGCTACCGACTTGACGGGGGTCACCAATGCGCTTCGCTTGCTCATGCCACAGCGGCCAAAACCACCCTAGGCTCATTGCAATGAAATTTACAAATCTTCATATTTACGGGAAATTTTCCCATATAATAACCTTTATGGCAAGCCGTCCGACACCGCGTAGCGATCGCACCATGCAATTCCCCCTGCTACAGGCCGTTGTCGCGCTTGCTTTTCTGCTCGGACTGCCTGCGGTCGCGGTTGAAGTGGGACAGGCCGCGCCGGAATTTGAGATGCCCGGTCGCGCCGGTCCGATCCGGCTCAGCGACTTCAAAGGCAAGACGGTATATCTCGACTTTTGGGCGTCCTGGTGCGGCCCGTGCAAGCAGTCCTTCCCCTGGATGAACGAGATGCAGTCGCGCTATGGCGCCAAGGGCTTGCGGATAGTCGGCCTCAATGTCGACCAGAAAACCGAGGACGCGAAGAGCTTTCTGAAAGAGACACCCGCGTCTTTTGACGTCGCCTTTGACCAAGCCGGAAAGACACCGCGCGCCTACGCCGTCAAGGGTATGCCGACTTCCGTCCTGATCGGACCCGACGGCAAGGTGCTGCTGGTGCACAGCGGCTTTCGTGGCGAGCAGCAGCTCGAGTTGGAACACAAGATCCGTCTGGCGCTCAACCTGAAGGAATGACGATGGCAACCGGATTTCGCAACGCCCTCGCGCTCGCAGCGATTGCGATGCTCTTGGCCTGCAGCGAGCTGGGCCAGGTCAGCCCTTGGGAAAAGGGCGACCTGGCCAGGCCCGAAATGGCTTTCGAGGGTGACCGCCTTGACCGCCAGTTCGTCGAGCACACCTACAGCAGCAAGGAAGCTGCGTCCGGCGGCTTGGGCGTCGGCGGCGGCGGCTGCGGCTGCAACTGAGCCGCACCGTGCAGACACCGGTACCGACGGACAACCCGCTTGTGAGGCCGATCGCCCACGACGGCGCACTATCGTTGGCACGCCAAACGGTCGAGACGGCGCTGCTCGCTGCGGCAATGGCGCTGCCGCTGGCCGGCTTGCTGCACGCCGAGAGCGCACCCGAGCGCGGATTGATTGGGCTGAAATACCTGGACTATCTGGACAGCCAGCCCGGCGAGCCGCGCATACAGGTCAGGGCCAAGGCCTTGCTGCTGATGACGCCCATTTCGAGCGACTGGTCTATCGGCGGCACCCTGACCTCGGACGCGATATCGGGCGCCTCGCCCTCCTACCAAAGTAGCGCCCTGACGCGCATGCACGACGAGCGCCACGCCGCCGAGGGCGACCTGACCCGCTATTTCCCCAACGGAACCCTGACGCTGGGTGCCAGCCTGTCCAGCGAGGCCGACTACCTGTCGCGCGGCGTGTCGGCACAGGCCACCCGGTCGAGCGAGAGCAAAAATACGACCTGGTCCGCAGGTATCGGCTTTAACAGCGACAGCATCAATCCCACCAACGGCGTCGTGCGCAATGAGCGCAAAAAGGTAACGACCACGCTAGTCGGCCTGACACAGGTCCTCACCCCACGCGACATTGTCCAGATGAACCTGGGCCATTCCAGCGGCAAGGGCTACTTCTCCGACCCCTACAAGTTTGCCGACGAGCGTCCGAGGGACAAGACCGGCAACACCCTGACGCTGCGCTGGAACCACCATGTGGAGACGACCAAAGGCAGCGCGCGCATGGGCTACCGCTACTACCGCGACAACTGGGGCATCGCAGCGCATACGATGGACCTCGAGTATGTGCAGCCGCTGGCGCAGGGCTGGACCGTGACACCGCTTATTCGGCTGTACAGCCAAAGCGCCGCCGACTTCTATGTTCCGGCAGCGCAAAGCAGTTACCCATTTGCACCCTTCACCACCGGCCCCTACTCCGAAGACCAGCGGGTATCGGCATTTGGCGCGCGCACCTTCGGCCTGAAGGTCGCCAAGCAGCTCGGCCCAGACTGGCTCATGGACCTGAAGTTCGAACAGTACGGGCAGCGCGCTGCTTGGCGGATGTTCGGAGCCGGCAGCCCCGACCTGGCGCCATTCAACGCCCGCAGCGTGCAGTTGGGCATGTCGAGGTCCTTTTGACAATGGCCGGTCGCAGACCCTTGCCCGATTTGTCATGAAAAGCTTCCGGATTCCATTCAAAGCGATGGCGAGCGCCTGCGAGCTCGTCATCGCGGATCAGAATGCGCAGGTGGCGCAGGCGATGGCGCAAGCGGCGATTAACGAGGTGCAGCGCATCGAGGCGAAGTACTCGCGCTACCGCGCAGACAGCGTCATTTCGCGCATCAATGCCGCCGCCGGTCAAGAACCCGTTTCCTGCGATGAAGAGACGCGTTCGCTGCTCGACTATGCCGACGCGCTGTACAAGGCGAGCGACACGCTGTTCGACATCAGCTCCGGCGTGCTGCGTCGCGCCTGGGACTTCCACCTGGGGCGCCTTCCGAGCGAAGAGGAGTTGACCCGCTTGCGACGCCTGATAGGCTGGGACCGTGTCGAGCGCGGACCGCATCACGTGCGGCTCCCGGACGCTGGAATGGAGCTCGACTTCGGCGGCTTCGGCAAGGAATACGCAGCAGATCGCGCGGGCGACATTCTGGCCGACATGGGCTTGCGCCATGGCTATGTCAACCTCGCGGGCGACATGCGGGTGCTGGGCCCCAAGCCGCAGGGCCAAGCTTGGATGATCGGCATCCAGCACCCGCGCGACAAAAACAGGCTGCTGGCCACCTTGCCGATGACGCAAGGTGCGCTTGCCACCAGCGGCGACTACGAGCGTTACTTTGAACGCGATGGCAAGCGCTACTGCCATGTCCTGGACCCGCGATCAGGGCAGCCGGTGACGCACTGGCGCAGCGTCAGCGTGGTCGCGCCGCTGGCGGTGGTGGCCGGCAACTGCAGCACGATCGCGATGCTCAAGCAGTCCGACGGCTTGGCCTTTCTGCAGTCCAGCGCAATGGGCTATCTCGCGATGGACCACGAGGGCCAGACCCATTCGAAGAGCATCCCCTGAAGCGCCTGCCCCATTCCTTTTGCATGCCATCCAACAACTCCAAATCGAGTCACCATGTCCACTACCTATGGAAGCGCGGCCAACAACGCCTGGACCCTGATAGCACCGGGAACGCTCACGCTCGACGGCCTGGGCGGAACCGACACGCTTTACCTGGGAACCTCGCTGCGCTCGGAGTACACGATCACCCAGGCCACCGACGGCTCGGTGCATGTGGATTCGATCTCGGGAGCGAGCAGCGCACTGCACGCGACCCTTTACAACATGGAGGTGCTGGTATTCAACAGCAACCGCGACACGCTGGACCTGACGACCTATTTCGACAAGACCGCGCCAAGCCTCAGCACCGTGTCGCCGGCCAACCAGGCGAGCAATGTGGCCGTTGGCAGCGACATCGTGATCGGCTTTAGCGAGGCGATCCAGAAAGGCAGCGGCAGCATCAGCATTCGCAATGCGGCCGGCAGCACCGTCGCCAGCTTGGATGTCGCAAGCAGCAGCGCCGTCACGGTGTCTGGCTCGACGCTCACCATCAACCCGAGCAGCGATCTGGCGTATGGGACCAGTTTCACCGTCGTCATTCCCGCGGGCAGCGTCAAGGATCTGGCGGGAAACGCCTACGCCGGCAGCACGTCCTACGGATTCACCACCGCAGCCAATACGGCTGTGCAGTCGGTCACTGGAACCACGGGCAACGACACCTTCAGCGCCCTCTCGGGTCATACATTGATCGACGGGCTGGCCGGCACCGACACGCTTGCGCTCGGGCTGTCGAGTTCGGCCTATCTGCTCAGCCAAAGCAGCAGCGGGTTCATGCTCACCGGAACCAGCACCACCGATATCTATGAGCTAAGCCATGTCGAGCGCCTCGCCTTCACCAACCTGAACGTCGCGCTCGACCTTGGCGCCACCCAATCCGCCGGCGAGACCCAGCTATTGCTGGGGGCCGTTCTGGGACGCAATTTGCTGGCAACCAAGTCGAGCCTGACCGGGGCGGTCATCGGTCTTTTCGACCAGGGTTACAGCATGCAGGCGCTATCCGGGGCGCTGATGCGCCTCGATATTTGGGGAACACTGGCCGGAGGCACCAGCAACAGCCATATCGCGAACTACCTGCTGACGACCGTGAACCAGGCGGCGCCTGACGCCACCACACTGGCGGCGGCGGTGGCTGCGTTGGACGCTCAAACAGGCGCTGCGCAAGGAAACTTCTTGTGGGAGCTTGCTGCGTCCAGCGCCAACCAGACGCAGGTCGGCCTGGTGGGGCTTGCTGCTACCGGTCTTGAGTACCTGGTCTGACCCGCATAGGGGAGCCGAGTGGCCGCGGCCACCTACTGCAGGCACTTGGTCAGGAAGGCTCCGATGCCTGATGGACTCAGCACTTTGATGCTTTGACTCTGGCCCGCGCCGTCGGTGCAACTGATGCTCAATGCAGTCTGCGACGAGGCCAGCACCTCAGCGGCCGGATTGTTTAGCGCGGCCCAAAGCGTCTTGTAATCGGACTGGATCGCTGCGACGGGAAGGTCGACACCGGTGATCGTGTAAACAGGCTGGTCGTCAGCGGTCAAGCGCAGTCCGGAAATTCTGCCACTCACGCTGGTCGTAGCGCAGGATGCCGCCCCTGAGAAGCTGAAACTTCCGTCCACATAGAAGCTGTACTTCGTGCTCTTCTGGGTTTGTACATTCAGCCCATTTTTGATGAACACAAGTTGGGTCGCCGGGCTGACGCAGCTTTGCAGAACCGTATTAATCGATGCGTTCGACAAATCAAAATTGGACGACACCGACATCATCGGATTCGAAGCCAGCGTGGCGCTTACCGTTCCGTGGTGCTCTTCCCCACCACAGGCGCACAGGGCCGCCGCAGCCCCGAGCGCGAGCACAAAGCAATTGGTATTTTTCGTCAAGAATTGGCGCATATCTTTCCTGGCGCACGGTGAACGCGCAACGGTACCCACTATGCCATGCGGCGCCTGCAAGCGGCTCGCGCCAAGGTGAAGTTTCGGTAAAGTACCGCGGCCAGCGGCGCAACCCCTAAACAGGCACCGATGCGGCAGCCACGCGCCACGGAAGACGGCTTCACATCGACGGCACAGCGTCCGAAAGAGCGTCATGGCAGGCGGTCTGCCACATCAATTCGCCGATGGTCTCGGGAATATTGTCGGTCCAAGGACTGACCCCCCGCGCCTGGTCAACCAGACGCCCATCGCCCATCGCGCCGGTGTAGTTCATCGCGCGCAGCAATCGGCTGCGGGGCCTGAGGCAGTCGTACTCGATCTGATGCACCGTCGACATGAACACCCGGTTGCGGGCGTCGGTTTGGCCGCGCGCATAGTCGAAGCGGCCCCACATCCGCACCCTGTGCCGCTGGCCTCGCTGCCGGGACGCGTCCAGGCGCACGGCCACGGCGAACTCGGAGGTGCGCGTGATGGTGGTCCACCCCACAAGGGCGGCCGGGTCGCCGTCGTGCCGACGGGGCAATTCGCGCTGGGTCGACGCGGCCACAAGGCCTGAAAAAACCAGCCCTAGGAAGAGAGAACGGCGAAGTGAACGGTGCACAATGACCAGCAACGGCGACATGAGCGGCTCCTGGGAACGCGTTAGTGCGAACCGCTTTGGAGCTTGCCGTGGAATGCCGCGCGCAAAGTGAGCAGGGCCGATTTTTGGCCGCGCCGAGAGCCTCGAGCTGACGCCCTGCCGATGGCCCTTGTCCGGCTGACCCGGTGCCCTGTCCGGATCCCTGCGAAACCGCCTTCAGGGGTGAGGAAGGCCCGGCGTGCTGCCGCTTGAACGCGCGTCACCGGCCTGCAGCGGGAATCTGGGAACCACCTGGGGGTTGACGATATGCGCTGGCCATTCCCCCCGCAGGACGGCAGCTGCGTGCTGGGCGCCGCGCACTTTGGATTCCCGGGTGGACTCGACCGAACTGCCTGCGGTATGCGGGGTGGCAAGAACATTGTCAAGTTCCAGCAGCGGATGCGCCACCGGTGCGCCCGGCGGAGCGAATACATCAATGCTCTCGAACACGTCCAGGGCGGCTCCGGCAATCGCTCGTCGCTGCAGCGTGTCGATCAGGGCAGCCTCATCGACGATCGCACCGCGCGAGGTATTGATGAGCGCCGCCGTTGGCATCATCCGCGCCAATTGCGCGGCGCCCAGAAGATGTCGGGTCTCGCCATTGAGTGGCAAATGGATCGACGCAAAGTCACTGCGTACTAGCAGTTCGTCCAGAGACACCATATCGACGCCGAGCTCAGCGGCGACCCGACTGTAATTCGCCGGTGAGCGAGTCCATGCCAGCAGTTGCAGGCCGAAGGTGGCCGCACGGCGCGCAACCGCCTGCGCGCTGGCACCAAAGCCAATCAACCCCAGCGTCCTGCCGGCAATTCGGCGTACGCCTGGATGCTGGCGTGCCGACCAGTTACCCGCTCGCATGGCCTCCTGCATAAAAGGCAGTCTGCGCGCGAACGCGAGCAGCAGCGCCATCGTGTGATCAGCCTGCTCCCCCAGGCAAAAATCGGGCACATTGCTCACGACGATGCCACATTGCGAAGCAAACTCGACGTCGATCTTGTCGGTGCCGGCGCCCAAGCGCGCGATCGTGCGGCATCGCGTCAGCTGCGTGATGACCGAGGACGGCACATACGAGGAGACCACCAACAGCGCGTCGCAATCGTGCGCCGCCGCCACAATGTCGCCGGCGTGCTGGCCCTCGATGCCGATCAATTCAACGCCTGCCTTGGCCAGCGCTTGCCGTTCGCCGGGCTCTATCGGATAGCTGGTGGCGTTGAGCCGGACTGCGCGCGCCATCATCGCCTCTCTGCGGACTGCGTGAATTCTGCGACCCAGCGTCGGTCCCACAGCGAGGGAAATGCATGTTTGCGAAACGGATGCAGCGCGAAGGCGGCGTCGTTGAGTTCGATGCCCAGGCCCGGTTTGTCAGGCAACTTGTACTGTGCGCCGGCCATCGGGTTCCAACCGCCCACCAGCTCATCGCGCCAAGGTGCATCGTAATCGCCAAAATTTTCCTGCACCATCACCTGTGGCGTGGCCCAGCCGAAATGAATCGCAGCGCACAGGGCCACCGGTCCAATTGAGCAATGTGGCGCCAGGCGCATATCCTGCGGCTGGCACAGGGCGGCAATCTTCTTTCCCATCCACAGACCGCCGCTATGGGCAAGGTCGAGTTGTACAACGTCACAGGCGCGCATGGCGGCAAGGCGCGCAAAGTCTTCCAGCATGTACAGCCGTTCGCCAGCGGCAATCGGGAATGGCAGCGCATGCTTGACTTCGGCCAACAAGTCGAGGCTGTGCGGCGTCACCGGCTCCTCAAACCATGCCGGCCGATACGGCGCCAGACGACGCCCCATCTCGATCGCGCAGCCCACCGAAAGCCGACCGTGCACCTCTATCATCAGGTCGACGTCCTCACCCACGGCTTCGCGCACCGCAGCCACAATCGACTGGGCCGCCCGCATATGCGCCTCATCCATGTCCTTCCAAGCCTGCTCGAAGGGGTCGAACTTCATGGCGCGATACCCGCGGGCCACCACTTCCCGCGCCTTAGCCGCGTAATCCTGCGCCGTTCGGGCACCGCCATACCAGCCGTTGGCATAAGCCGGCAAGCTCTCCCGAGCGCGCCCGCCCAGCAGCCGATAGACGGGCTGGCCGCAGGCCTTTCCGATGATGTCCCAGCAGGCGATTTCCAAGGCGCTGATAACCGTCATCACGGTGGCACCGCCCTGATACTGGTCCCGGATCAGATCGCCGAATACCTGCTCGATGTCAAAGGGACACACGCCCAGAATCCGCTCCTCGGCCCACTCGTGCACCAGCGTCTGCACCGCCATTTCCTGCCACTCCAGCGTGGCCTCACCGATTCCGGTGAGGCCCGTGTCGGTGCTCAGGCGCACAAACAGATAGTTGCGCAGACCACAGTTGGCCATCATGGATTCGAGTTTGACTATCTTCACCCTGCACTCCTGTTCACCCGATCAGCCATCAGAAATGACCGGTGATCGAAGTCCGAAGGTCGGCACCGCCAGATTGAGTTGACGGGCCAACCCAAGCGGCAGCCTGCACCAAACCAAGGAGCCTAACCACGCAGAAGGTTCGGCAGTCCATTGGACAGCACCGGAAAATACACCAGTACCACGATCAACGCGATCTCCGCGTAAAAGAACAACGCAAGTTCCGACCACAACATGCGCATCGTGATATTGCCGATTTTGCAGGCCACAAACAGGCAGATGCCCACCGGAGGCGATATCAATCCCAAGGTGACGCTCACGATCATGACCATGGAGAAGTGGATGTCATCAATGCCCATGCTGCGGGTGATGGGCAACAATACGGGAGCGAGCAACAGCAGTGCCGGCCCCGCGTCCAGCGCCAACCCTATCACCAAGAATGCGACGACGCAGACTAACAAGAAGGTGTTCGGGTGCTCCTTAAACACCGACACAATCGCGCTGGTTCCTTCCGCCACTCCGGCCAGGATCAGCACATAGTTCACCACTTCAACCGCCGCGATCAGCAGGAAGAGTCCAGCAGTCAAGCGGGCCGAACTGCGCGCCGCACGCATGAAGTCGGCGACGCTAAGGCTGCGAAATACAAAAGCGCCCAAGAATGCCGCGTACAGCACAGCTATTCCCCCCGCCTCGGTGGGCGTAAATGCGCCCGAAATGGTGCCCAGAACAATGAAGGCCGGAAGGCTAAGCACCAGAAAACCATCGCGCGCCAGGCTCGGAATTTCGCTGCGCTTCACGACGATGGTGGAAACCGGCATGTCGCCGCGACGCCCACGCCAGTAGACCACCAAGGCGCAAGCCACGCCCAGCAGCAGGCCCGGCACGATACCCGCCAGGAACAGGCTGAGGACAGAAATATTCGCTACGGCGGCATAGAGCACCATGATCACGGAAGGGGGAATGATCGGACCGATGATCGAAGCGGCCACCACCACTGCCGCTGAGAAAGACTTGCTGTAGCCCTCCTTCGCCATGCCGTTGATGAAGATATTTCCCAGCGCTGCAATGTCGGCGACCGCCGTTCCGGATATCCCGGAAAACATGACCGAAGCCAATATAGCGGCATAGGCGGTTCCGCCCCGTATACGACCCACCAAGATCTGTGCCAGATGAATAAGCCGCTCGCTGATGCCGCCGCGGTTCATCAGCTCGCCGGCGAAAATGTAAAAAGGCGCTGCCATCAGTACAAAGGTGTCAAGGCCCGCGAACATGCGCGAGATGACGTTGAGCTGCTGCTCGCCGCTGAACCACAATGCAAAGGAACCGGCCAGCGCAAACGAGTAGCCGACCGGAAGCCCTGCTACCAGGAGCAAGGTGAGGCCAATCGCGATGGCGGTCATGCCCGCACCTCCCGGTCCGATTCCGGGTTCCATGCTGCCAGCAGTTTGTGCAGGGTGACCAGCAGCAGCATGACGCCTCCCACAACGGTTGCCCCATAGACATAGACCATCGGCAAGCCGGTAGCCGGAGCAGTCTGCATGCCATTGAGCAGGCAAAACCGAGCGCCCTGCCAGATGATCAAGACGCAAAAAACGAGCACGATCAGTTGCAGAAAGCCCTGATGCCAAGACTGGAACCGTGCGCTCTTGACCTCGCCAAACAGGTTCATATCCATATGGTCACCATAAAGACTTGCAGCCGCAGCGCCCACGAACGTCAACCAGACGGTGGTGTAACGCACCATCTCCTCGGTCCAGAACAAAGGATCGTTCAGCGCATAACGGGTGAACACCTGCGCTACGTTGAGCAAAACACCCGCCAGTAACAGCCAGCCGACCAAATGATCGGCCAGATTACCGACCATTCGTCCGGTACGGTGAATCAGTTTCATCAACATCTCCATGCAAAGTCGCAGAGGCTCCATGACGGGAACCTCTGCCGAGGCAACACCCCGGGGCCGCTAAAGCCCCGAAAAGCGCAGTAGCCGATCAATACGAGTAGGACTTTTTGGTCGTGTCTTTGACCGCCTCGAGCAGCTTGTCGACGATCGGGCGACCCACCTGGGTGGCGATGAATTCGATCACCGGCTCCTGTGTCGCCTTCCTAAAACTCTCCTTCTCTGCCGAGGAGTTGATGTAGACCTTGGTGCCTTTCTCGCGGATCTTCTGTATCGCCTGCAGACTGTCCATCGACTTGCGTGCGTTGGCCACCTCGGCATGGATTGCGGCACCGTCCATCAGGATCTGCCGCATCTCCGGGCTGAGTCCCTGGAACACTTTTTCGTTGATGACGATGAGGTGCAGGCCGTAGATATGCTCATTGACCGACATGAATTTTTGCACTTCGTAGAGCTTGCCATCCCATATCGTTGAGGATGCGTTTTCCTGACCATCGACCACATTTTGCTTGAGGGATGTCACCAACTCCGGGTATGCAATTGGCGTCGCTGCGGCTCCCACCGACTTCATGAAATTCACGTACACCTGCGACTGCATGGTCCGCATTTTCAGGCCCTTCATATCATCTGGCGTCTTGATCTCACGACTGTTATTAGTCAGATTTCGAAAGCCATTTTCCGAAAGAACGAGCGTGCGAATACCCGTGTTTTTCCGCATGTCATCGGTCAGTTCACGCACGAAAGGGCTCTTCATGAACTCCCAGGCCACCGGCGAGGACGCGAACAGATAGGGTATCTGAAAGATCTGCATCGGCTTGTAAAAACTCCCCAACACCGAATCATCGGTCAGCGCCATTTCCAGCGTACCGTTTTTGACCTGCTCGGTGACCGGAAGCGAACCGCCGAAGGTGTTGAAGAACAGGCGGATCTCCATCTCGCCGCCACTCTTGAATTCCACATATTCCTTGAGCGCTTTCATACCCTGAATCTCACCCGCCTGGCTTTCGGGTGCGCCGATGGAGAACTTAAGGATGGTCTTGGCCGCTACGCTGCCCGCAAAAACCATCGCAAGGATGGCCAGCAGGCTTGCAACAAATAACTTGAACTTCATGGTGCTATCTCCTGATAAGTTAAACGACATTGCTAAAACAGACTGACGCTCTTCTCTATACCCAATTCCATGCTACGCAGCGCCCATCGGGAAGTCAATGCGTGACATCCCGAGCCTCCCGGCGCCATTGGCTCTTGCTCTTTTACGCGATCATCCACCCATCGACTGCGGATTCTCCAGGTGCTGGCGGAAGCTTGCAAGCCACTGCGCCGCCGCCGCGCCGTCGATCACGCGGTGATCAGCCGACAGCGTCACGGTCATCATGGTTGCAATGCCCAGTTGTCCATCCTTTACGACGGCTCTGGGCTCACCCGCGCCTACCGCCAAGATGGCGCCTTGTGGCGGATTGATCACGGCGGCGAATTCCCGCACGCCATAAGCCCCCAAATTGGATATGGAGAAGGTCGCTCCACGCGCAGCACCCGCTTCCAACCGGCCGGCGCGAGCCCGCGACACAAGCTGTGCCACAGTGGCCGCGATTTGCGCCAGGCTCTGCTGGTCGGCGTCTGTAATCACAGGGGTCACCAGGCCGTCCTGCACCGCAACAGCCAGCCCAATATGCACTTGCCGGTAGCGCCGAATCGCAGCGTCGGAATACGACGCATTCACCGCCGGCACGTCGCGCAGCGCCATCGCGGCCGCCTTGATCACAAAATCGTTCACCGACAACCGCAAACCATCCGCCTGCCTGCGCTGGCTGCGAAGCTGCATCACCGGGTCCATATTGCAGTCGATGCGCAGGTAGAAATGCGGGGCCTGCTGCTTGGACTCGGTCATCCGCCGAGCGATTAGCCGTCTGCCTATGGAGTTGGGTATCTCGTCAAACGCCGGGCCGGCAAAGGCGCTGCCCTGCGTCGATGGGCTCATGCTGCCGCCGGCCAGCGCCCCCAGCACATCCGCCTTGACGATGCGCCCCAAGGGCCCAGAACCCAACAACCCGCTCAGAGAAAGGCCTTCGCGGCGCGCCAGCGCACGCGCCAGCGGGCTGGCAAAACACCGGCCCGACCCGGCCGCAACAACACCAGAAGTCGTCGCCATCATCAGCCGCCCGCTGGTTGGATCACCGCGATCTGCTGCCCCATCTTCACCACCGCGCCTTCGTCGGCCAGCAGTTGCGCGATCGTTCCGGCGCAGGGCGCCTCGACTTCGACCACCGCTTTATCGGTCTCAATCTCGACGACCAACTCCCCCGCCAGGACCGGGTCGCCCACTTGCTTGAGCCAGCGGATCAGTTTTCCTTCGCTCACCGTCAGGTCCCCAAACGGCATCATCAAGGGCTCGCCAGACGCTGTCGCCAGGGCCGATTGCCCGGCCGACGTCGGGTTGGATACGGGGGCCTCTGGTGCCAGCGCCGCGGCGGCACGGTGCAAGGCCCCCATACCGCTGCGCGCGCGGCGCGGTGGCCGAGCCTCTCCCGCCATCAGGTGCAGACCGGCAGCAACAATGCGGTCGGGGTTGATCAACATGGCGCTTTCAAGCCCCGGGGCGAAGGGGTGGCTCATGGCATCGGTATGCAGGCGCGCCACCGGCGCATCCAGATAGTCAAACGCCAATTCATGCATCGCCTGACCCAATTCGGCGCCGACCCCGCACATCGACCATCCTTCGTCCGCCACCAGAAGCCGCCCCGTCTTCTTGACGCTTTCGGCGACCGTGTCGACATCGAGCGGCTGTATGGTGCGCAGGTCGATCACCTCGCAGGAGACTCCCTGATCGTGCAGGCGCTGCGCTGCCAGAAGCGCCATGTTCACAATCTGCCCAGCCGCTGCAATCGTCAAATCGGAGCCAGAACGCGCAACGCGTGCCACGCCAAAGGGTACCAAATGCTCGCCGACCGGAACTTCGCCCTTGCTCGCAAACAGTGCCTTAGGTTCAAGCATCAACACCGGATCCCCGGCCCGCAGAGCGGTCTTCATCAAGCCCTTGGCGTCGGCCGGATTAGAGGGTACGCAAACGACTAGGCCGGGAATATGGGCCCACACCGGGTGGTACATGCCACTGTGATGCGGCCCGGCAGATCGCAGGGCTCCCGCGCCGGCACGAATCACCATCGGCGCATGCATCTGGCCGTTGCTCATATAGCGCAGCTTCGCCGCCTGCAACACGATCTGTCCGGCTGCTTCGAACAAAAAATCGGCGAACATCAAGTCGGCAACACAGCGTACGCCGGTCGCCGATGCCCCAAGGCAGGCGCCGGTAAAACCGAGCTCCGATATCGGCGTATCGACCATCCGGTGGCCGCCAAACTCCTGAAACAGATTCTTGGTATGGGCGAAGGTGCCGCCGCGTTCACCCGTGCCCTCGCCAAAATACAGAATCAGCGGATCGCGCCGCATCTCCTCGGCGAGTCCATCGCGCACCGCATCCAGCCAGCCAGTGAGCACGGTGGCGGGGTCACCCGATGCCGGGGCCATCGCGGCCGGTGGGTTGATCGGATCCGCATAGATATGCCGATCCACGGTGGCGGGGTCAGGTTCTGGAGAGTTGCGCGCGAATTCCACCGCCCGGCTAACCTGGTCCTTGACCCGATCCTCTATCGCCTCGAGCGTTTCAGCACGCGCCAGCGCCAACGGCATCAGGCAACGCTCGCGCAGCAAGCGGATCGGATCGCGCTTGGCCCAGGCGTCCACCTCGCTTTGTGTGCGATAGCCGCCGGCCACCGAATCGCCCTCGTGGTGCGCGACAACCCGGTAGGTCTTTAGCTCGAGCAGCGTCGGACCATCGCCTCGGCGTGCCCGTGCCGTTGCGGTCTGCATGGCCTGCCAGACGGCGAGCAAGTCGTTGCCGTCCACCGCCACGCCTGGAATGCCATAGGCGGCCGCGCGCGTGGCAATCTCGGGATTCAGCGTTGCCTTGGACAAGGCGGTTGCAGTGGCATACAGGTTGTTCTCGCAGACAAAGATCGCGGGGGCCTTTTGCACGCCAGCGAAATTGAGCGACTCGTGAAAGGCCGCATGGTTGGTCGCGCCATCGCCAAAAAAAGCCACGCCGATATCGTCGGTGCCGCGCGCCCGGGCACTCAGGCCCGCGCCAACCGCCGAGGGAAGACCGCCACCGACCAGGCCATTGGTACCGAACAAGCCGCACGAAGGGTCGTACAGGTGCATGGTGCCGCCCCGCCCGCCGCAGCAGCCGTCACGCTTTCCATACAACTCCGCCATCAGGGTATCGGGCGACATGCCCTTGGCCAAGGCATGTCCGTGGCCGCGGTGGGTGCTGGTAATCCAGTCTGTCTTGCGCAGGTGCGCGCAAACACCGACGCCCGACGCCTCCTGCCCGATATAAAGGTGGAGGAATCCGGGGGTTTCGCCCTTGCGGCAGGCGACTTGCGCCGCCAGTTCAAACCGGCGCAGCAGCAGCATCTGTTCATACAGCCGCAGCAACTCAGCGGGCTCCAAACCAGCAGGCAGTCCGACGACGTCTGCACCAGAGGACATTGGAATCACGGGAACCTCCACCTTCAAAAGTCTCTTGAGTACCCTGCCGTCCAGCCACCGTCGACCGTCAGCACGTGGCCGGTGATGTAAGAGCTCTCCGGCGCCGCCAGAAACAACACGGCATGGGCCATTTCCTGGGTCGTTCCTGGCCGCCCCAACGGGATATGCGACATCAACCGGGCATGCAAATCCTGCGCCTCGCTGCCTGCGTCATGGATCCACTTTTCCCACCCTTTGGTCTGCGTTGAGCCTGGCGCCACCGCGTTCACCAGCACACCATGGGGCGCGAGCTCCAGCGCCATCGCCTTGGTTAAATTCACCACGCCGGCTTTGGCGGCGATGTAGGAACTCTGCAGCCGCGCCGGCACCAGGCCCAGCACAGACGCAATATTGATGATGCGCCCGGACTGATGAATGATCATCGCTCGCGAGACCTCCCGGCTCATCAGGAATACCCCGGTGAGGTCGACTTTCAGCAGCGCGTCCCAGGCTTGCAGGCTGAACTGGTCAATAGTCTTGCGCTCGGCCGCCGGGACGCCGATACCCGCGTTGTTGATCAGAATATCGACCCGGCCAAAGCGCTCGATCACCCGGGCCACGCCATCATGAACGCTGTCAGGATCGCTGACATCCAGAGCAAGACCCATCGCAGCACCCGTCGCCGTCGCCGCGTCGCAGGCGGCCTGTCCATCAAGATCGCAGTAAACCACTGTCGCCCCATTGCAACCCAGTATGTCTGCGGTGGCTCGACCGATTCCGCGCCCTGCGCCAGTCACCAACGCGACCTTTCCCTGAAGCTCCACTTTCATCGTTTGGCGTCTCCGTAATCGATCTTGCGGCGCAGTTCCTGAGCATGCGCGACCCGACAATGCTCCCGTGCCCGCTCTTCCTCGTCCGTCGCGATCACATTCTATTATTATAATAATATGAACCGCTTCGGCCATGGGGGATAACCCGTAGTCTGGGCAGCTCCTGCGTTGCGGCGCGCAACTACAGCATATCGTTAAGCGCTTCGTAGCTGATGCTGAAGTGGTCGGCCCGGTTCTTGGATACCGTGAGCTCCACCGGATCACCTGCCGACGAGTAGTACAGCATCTCGGTGGCCAGAATCGGGCCGCCAAGCTCGTAGTCGAGCGCGGTCGCAAGGGCTTTGTCGGCGACCTCGGCCATGACCTTTATTTTCGCGCGCGAGAGCTTGATGCGCAGATGGCGTTGTACTGCGCGAAACACCACCACGTCGTCAAAGTCAGCGCGCTTGAGCCGATTCCCGATGGCGGGCGGAAAGAAGAATGTGGTTTGGGTAATCGGCAGGTTCTTTACCAGCAGCACGGCACGCAGGCAAAAACAATGCGTTGTCGCCGGCAGCCCGAAGGCCTCGCAAGCCAGCGCAGAATGTTCCTTGCGGTAGCTTTTGATCACCAACCGTCGGTCTATGCTGGACGCGGCGATCGCCGCGAAGCTCTGGAACTCGAGCGGCTTGGCTTTGACTTGCGGCGTTGCCACAATCGCGGGCTTAGCCGTTCTCTTATGGATGAGTCCCTGCGCTTCAAGGTCGCGCAGCGCCTGGCGTACCGTGATAAGGCTGACGCCGAAGCCGGTTGCCAGATCCGCTTCGCGCGGCAAGGGGCTGCCTGGCTGCAGCGCACCGTTGTCGATCGGTGTTCGCAGTCGGGTCGCCAACTGCCGGTACAAAGGCCCCTGCTCCCGTGTAAGCAGGCGCGGCTGCAACATGCTCAGCACGGCGCGCTGCTGGACAGCCTCATCCGCTCCTGAATCGGCCGGCCGAGAGAGCTGGGTGTCACGCCTGGCCATCGATCATCCCGTTTGACGCAAGCGGTATGTTGCAGCGGCGAACGCTGTGTCAGCCCGCAGGCTCATGGACAGGCGCCTGATGCAAGCGCCGGGTCCTGTCCGGCGCGTTTCTCCCAACCATCCTGAAAGATGTTGAGGTAGGCGCGGGGATCGTAGGGATGGGCCAGCGCGACATCCAGGTTCAGTTCGATCCCCAAGCCCGGCGCATCGGGAAGCGACAGGTGGCCCGACGCCGGGTCTAGGCTGGGATTCCAGCTCACCAGATCGCGCGTCCACGCTTCGTTGAACGCGTCAAAATGTTCCTGGATCAGGAAGTTCGGTACGCAGGCTGCCAGTTGCAGGCATACCGCCGTGGCCACCGGTCCGCCACTTTGGTGCGGCGCAATCCAGCTCCCATGCGCCGATGCCAGGCTCGCAACGGCCAAGGTGTTGGTGATGCCGCCGAGCGACATCGGCTCAGGCTGGAAAATGTTGACGCCGCCGCCAACCGCCAAGGTGTAGAACTGGCCGACGCTGTCATACATCTCGCCAGTCGCCACCCGAATCGGGCACTGCAGCGCCACCGCGTTGGCCGGCTGCTCTCGTTCGCGGGTCGTGGGCTCCTCCCACCAGTACAAGTCCAGCGGCGCGAGTTTGCGCGCCGCGCGAAGCGAGTCGGCTTCGGTAAAGCGGGCATGGACGTCGATCATGATGCGAAGCTTTGGACCGAAACGCTCACGCAAGGCGCGCACGATGTCGTAGGCCAGCTGGAGCTCATCATCGTCGATGAACCCCTGCGCTGTTCCGAAGGGGTCCAGTTTGATCGCGTGAAAGCCCTTGGCTAGCACTGCCTCGGCCGCCTGGACAAAGTGCTCCGGCGAGCGCTCGGTGCGATACCAACCGTTGGCGTAGGCCAGCACCGAGTCGCGGACACGACCACCGAGCAGTTGGTAAATCGGAACGCCGAGGGACTTGCCGAGAATATCCCAACAAGCCACCTCGATCGCGGCCACCGCCGTGCGGTGAATGTGGCCGCCGTCGAGCGACACGCTGTCCATCAGCATCCGGGACAGTCGGTTGACCTGTCTCGGATCCTGGCCTATTGCCAGATGCTCGATCTCGCGAACGGCGGCTTCGGTGGTACGTATAAAACCGTTGAGCGTGCCTTCACCGAGGCCATGAATCCCGCTGTCGGTCCGCACCGTCACGAACAGCCAGTTCTTCCATCCTGCGCTGACGGCACAGGTTTCAATCCCCACAATCTTCACGCCGACCTTTCAATGAACCCGACCCAGTATATTGTTATATTTTTCGCAGCGGAAGCGAAGTCTGGAATGCGCGACCGGGGCGCTTGAAGGACGGGCGCGCACTGGCGTCGGCCCTGGCCACGCGCGCAGCGCTCTCACGCAAGCTGTGCCAATTGTGGGGGTGGACCAAGCCCAACGGGGACCTC
>Ga0214919_10003279_pt1 | contig 24615 bp, 20 predicted proteins | sample LL1503_MetaG_FD_177994 | JGI IMG/M metagenome (GOLD analysis project Ga0214919, IMG submission 177994) | Freshwater microbial communities from Lake Lanier, Atlanta, Georgia, United States - LL-1503 | ecosystem: Environmental > Aquatic > Freshwater > Lake | place: USA: Georgia | collected... | reverse complement strand
TTAAAAATCGTAAAAATTTATACATTGTTTCACAATTTGAAACATATGGATTTTGCATACCATATACATTAGACTCACAATCTTTCAATTTTGTTAAATGTTGCCAGCTATATGTAGCATAATTTTCTGTTGGAGGATATAATCTATTAACTCTACTTGGGTCTGTTTCTAATTGAGATTTAATTGTTGATGCAAAGTCAGTACAATCTCCACCGGTTTTCTTGTTAACTTCATTTTCTAAATAATGAACATAATCTATTAATAATTGATCTGAATTTAATGGTTCAATTGGAGAATTAAATTCATAATATAACTGTAATAATTCTTCATATGTGTAAGTATGAGTTCTGTCATATATTGGAAATAATATATCTAATTCTTCAATGCTTGGTTTTTTTTGAGGCTCTTTATTAGTTATAATTGGTTTTGTTTCCAACATTGAGGTTGTTTCCAACATTGGTTTTGTTTCCAATATTGAGTTTGTTTCCAACATTGGTTTTATTAAATTTTCATTATTTAAAGTTGCTAATTGACCACCACCCAAATAACATTTTTTATTAATGGCCAATAAACATATTAATACTGAAACTAATATTAATAATATAAATGTAATAATACATACATACCCCAACATTATAATAAAATATTATATAAGATTCTATAATAATTAAAAAATATAAATATAATAAAAAAATATAAATATAATAAAAAAATATAAATATAATAAAAAATAGCCTCTTCGGACAAATTCAATTTATTAAATTTCAAAGATTATGCAATAAATTGGACAGATTTCATCCCATCCCATAAATTTTGATGTGATTTGAGAAGGGCATCTGTATTATATAATTCCGACATTTTTCGAATAATCTTTAATGAATCTAACATGTTTTTAAAATATGTAATAAATACCACATCTGATCTACCTTCTTCTAAAATGTCATATTTTGATTCCGCTGTTGCGCTTGCACTTGACATTGCACTTGCGCTTGACATTGGTTCAAATATTGCTATAGGGGACGATTTAAACAAGTGTAATGGTCTACTCCACATTCCAATAACATTTGGCGATTCTTTACTGAAATGATCTAATAAATTAATAGTTTCGCCATTATTGGCCTCACCTTGTTTTATTGGATGTAATCCCCACCAAATAGGATAATGCTCTGATTCAATTTGGTGAATATTGTCAATAGATAGTTTTGTATTATATTTGTAGGAATATAATAATGATTCAAAATATAATATATTGTTTTTAATATTTTCATCTAAATTTTCTAATATATTAGATCTAAGCGTTAATTCTTCTCTTATTTCGTATAAAATTAAATAAATATTATACATACCCAATTCGGTAATTGGTGACGTCACTATATATTTATTATATCTTTGATCGCACATAATTAATTCACCCACAATGCCAACTCTTGACTCTAAGCATTTATGCAAACATTGAATAATTCTCATAGGTACAAATTGTGATTCTCTTATACTACTAATTGTCTTTTCTAATGGAATGGTTCCCATATTTACGCCATATTGAAGTGATACAGTTGCTTGAATCTCAAATTCTTCCTCCTCTGCATGTTCGGTATTTGGTATCTTTATAATATCTCTATAATTTCCAATTATAAATGGAGACGTTTTTAATATTTGTACATAGCATATTAATTCTCCATTATAAAATGATTTTACATATGCGGTAAATTTAACATTTACTTGGCCAGAGCCGGATAAATTAGAATTAATAATTTCACACATTGATATCTCATCAATTTTTTTTATTTTGATAATAAGACAACCACCATGGCAATAATTAACAAATTTAGCATTTAATATATTCATTATGTATTTTTTTTTATCCTTTGAATAATTTGGATCCATTGGATTTCTAATAACAAAAGTTTTGCAAAATTCTCTCTCTTCCGCCATTATAATACGAGTATAATACGAGTATAATACACTTATACTACTATATAATATACTTATATTATTATAATACACTTATATTATATAATACTATATTTCAAATATAATATATTAAATGTTATCAACAATACCAAATTTAAACAATCAAAAAAAATTTATTATAGAAAATGCATATATTTTAAATAGAGATATAAAAATAAATATATTATCAATAATAATTATTGAAACTGAGGATGTTCAAAATTCTATTATTTCAGAAAATGTTGGCATGCATGGGGTAAATATAAATTTAGATATTATTGAATCAATTAATCCATCTCTTATTACTCACATATATAATATCATAAAAAATAGACTTGAATTTTTATCAAAACCATTAAAACAGTTAAAAAATAATTAAAAATATAAATAATTAAAAATATAAAGAATTATAAAGAATTAAAAATATAAAGAATTATAAAGAATTAAAAATATAAAGAATTAAAAATATAAATAATTAAAAATATACATATAATTATATAAATGGAAGAATTAACTAATATGTTAAAAAATGAGCCATATTTAATAAATAGTGGCAAAAAGTTAGAAATAATATGTGGTGGGTATGAAAGTAGTGATAGCGAAATTAATATTTCTAATGGATATGGAAGTGATGATGATAGAGATGATGACAATATTGTAATAAATGGTGACAGTGATATTATTAATGGTGATAGTGACGATAATGGCAGTGACGATAATGACAGTGGCGATGGTGACAGTGACGATAATGACAGTGGTGGCAGTGACGATAATGATAGTGGCGACAGTGATGGTGACAATGACGATGGTGACAATGACGATGATGACAGTGACGATGATGACAGTGACGATGATGACAGTGATGATGATGACAGTGACGATGGTGACAACAACAACGACAATGATGGTATTCCTAGATTTAGTAAATTTATAGTTTTAACGAATGAGCATGATCATATTGAAAATAATAGTGAGGAATTAGAAATTACAAAATTTATTGAATTGTCTAATAATAATGACAGCGAAGGCGACGGCAACAGCGACGGCAACAGCGACGGCAACAGCAACAGCGACGGCAACAGCAACAGCGACGGCAACAGCGATAATGATGGCGACGATAATGTCAACAGCGATAATGACGGTAATCGCGACGACGATAATGTCAACAGCGATAATGACAGTAACAGCGACGGCAACGGCGATAATGACGGCAATGACAGCGACGATAATGTCAACGGCGACGATGATAATGATAATGTCAGCAAAGGCAATGATGACAGCAAAGGCGACAGCGACAGTGACGGCGACAGTGATAAAGACATAACAAATTATTTCTATTAAAATAATAAATATATAAAAATATATATTTTTCTTTTTTTTAATGTCGGAACAAAAATCCCCCCCAAATATTTATACAGATTTAAGCAATTTTTGCGATATTGATGACACTGAAGATGTAAAAATTCATAAAGTGTCTACAATTGCAACAAATATTTGGAAATTTGTTATAGAGCATAATTTGAAGAATAATTTAGAGAATAAAAAAACTGATGAATATGAAGTAAAATTATTAGAAGAGCTTCAAATTGAGTATACTCATTTTTCATTATTATTTCCATTAGTATTGCGATGGATGGTTCAGATGCGACAATTTAAAACTCAAGCGTTTAAAGAATATTTATCATTTTTTATAAATGCGGAAATTTCTTCTAGGCATGATTTTTTAAAAACGCAAGGGGAATATTTAGTATTATTATATAAAAATATTAATTTGAATGTGACAAAAAAAGAAATTGATAATTATAGAGAAGAAATTATTCGCAATCTAATTGATGAGGATGAACTATTTAAAAAAATAGAAGAAGAGGCTAAATTGGAACTAGAGCAACAAGATAATAACCTTCAAACAAATAGAAGAAATGCTATATATAATGCCATTTTGAAACAAAAAATAGCAAATGCGTAATTACATTAATGGTGAATGGTCTGGGACAAACATCATGGACAATCCATCTTGAATGGCCGGGGTTGCGCCTTCAATGCCATAATAATCATTACCACCCTCCATTGATTTATTATTTTTAGGCTTCATAGCAAAATTTAAAATTGATGTAGATGGTAAATTCCAATTTTGAGAAATTCCATTGTTTTCATATGTTATTTTTTTTGCAATTTCTTGTAGATTTTGTTCTGATTGTGGTTTATCATATATGCCCTGTGCAATATTATTATACAAATCATTATCAATTGATTCTAATGAATTAATCATGTCATCATATTTTTGATTTGTTAATTTTCCATTTCTCCAAATATATTTGGTATTGCCAACATCTTTATCATAATGTGCCGAATTATATTCAGATAAACCTCTTGGCGAAGAATATCCAATTTTACCATATTTACTTATTGGTCTAGTATTATTAAATAATGGTGTCCCATCCGATGATCTTTGTATATATATTGGTTTTTTATAATTAGTAGATTCATGCCATTTGCCCACAAGAAGTGGATTTAATTGCTCTGAATAATATACTTTATTTAAATTTTCAGTTATTTCATTTTCTTGATCAATGACAGATTGTGGTCTAAGATCAATATTGTCATTATTTTTAATATTATGTGCTATAATTGGTTTTTTATTTATTATTGGCTCAATCACATTTTTTTGTTGATTTTTGTTTATAAAAAAAATAATTAAAATAATGATAATAATTACAATGATAAGCACAACTGCAATTATAGTGGCATTATTTGATTTATGGTGTTTTTTTTGTTTATAATTGTCCATATAATATGCCCAATCCATTTTTATTAATTTTATATATACAATGAAATATAAATTTATAAAATTAAATAAAAATTTATAAAATTCATTGTATATATAAATTTGTGTTATACTTCACCATTCCCCCACCATTCCCTTCGCTCCTCTTTCTCCAATTCTTCAACAAGATATGGATTTAGATATCTTTTTTTATCCATAAGTCCATTAATTGGTCTATATGGATCATTCCGACTCAATCCTTGATATGTATTTTGCTCATCATAATCTAAGGTTGATTTATTTGATTCTTTATATGGTGGATTTGCTGGGGCTGATATATTTGTTCTATTATATGGTATACCATATGGGGCATTACTATTTTCATATTGGGATAATTCTGAATGTCCACTTAGCACATTAAATGGTGGTTTATATTTATTTGTTTTTAATGTATGATTAATATAATTAATATTATTATCAATATTTCCATTATATGCTTTGTCATAAATTTGACAATTTTCTTTGTCGTGTTTGTCATAAATTTGACAATTTTTTTTATATATAATATCATTTATATCTATTTTAGGATCTGGAATAACATTAACATTTGATTGTGGCTTTATCCAAAACCACCAAAAAATAATAATAAGTATTAATATTATTATGATAATAACAATAAATGTAACAATCATTTTTTTAAATGTTATATATTAATAGTATATTAATAAAAAAAAAATGAATCATTTATTATAATATTTTATTTTTAATTTTTGGCATTCACTTCAGTTGTATTAACTTCAGTTGTATTAACTTCAGTTGTATTCACTTCAGTTGTATTCACTTCAGTTGTATTCACTTCAGTTGTATTAACTTCACCCTTAGCCTTAGCTTTAGCTGCCATTTTTTCCTCCACTTTTAATTTTCTTTCCGCCTTTAAAACCGCCAATTTATTTTTTTGATGTATTTTTTTTTGTTCTGCCTTTGTTAAAGGCTTTGGTTGAGGTGGCATTTCTTCCTTGGCGGTCGTTGCGGTTGCAGTTGCAGTTGCAGTTGCCGTCGTTGCAGTTGCATCAGAATTGCTATTTAAATTTGACATCATATTTTTTAATATTGGATGTTTTTCGCTCATATCATTCATCATTTTATCCAATCCTTCTTCCATTTTTTTTTGTTCTTCTTCAGTCATTTCAACATCTTCATCGGCATCTGCATCTTCATCAGCATCTTCATCACCATCATTTTCTCCACTATCTGCTTTTTTTCTTTGATTTTCTAATTCTTGAAAATTTTTATCTACTTGTTGAAATAGTGTTTGTAGTTTTGGGTTATTTGCTTGCTGTGAGGCAATTTTTCTATAATGTGAAATAATCTTTCTAAATTGTGCGGTTAAGGTTGGAGACGCTCGTGTATTTTTACTAACGTCTAAAACAAAATTCTCCATAATAATAGTTGGATTATTTGATGATATATAATCTTTGTAATATGAATTAAAATTTCCCCTTAATAAATCAACACTTTCCGCAATTTTATTAAATGCTTGATCACACCTAGGGATGTGTTTTTTAACATCATCAATGGAATTCATAATAATAGTTACAAATTCATTTACATCAATATCAGGGGATGAGATTGTATCATATATTTCATGACTAATTGTATATAATTTGTGTAAGATCACTAATATAAAATCTTTATTCTCTTCAGATAGTCTATCATCAATATAAATTTGCTTAAAATTAAAAATAAGAAATGGTAAAGGTGCAAAATTTAATCCACCCTTTAATAAAAATTTATCTTTTAATTCATTAACGTCCTCAATTGATTTTTTATGTGGGATTAAATTTTTGCAAGTTACAATAATAGTATTAATAAGACTACATTTTTTCATTTCTGTATATATTTCATTAAATGAATTTACTACATCCACTGGAACTCCAGAATAATCAACTACAACTGGACTAAGCCTATGAATGATTTCGTTACCCTTAGATAAAAAATTATCAATGTTTGGGGCATTAAATGAATTGACAAATTGTCTCCTTAATGAAAATAAATACATATCCAAATTATCCTTAAATGTTGTAAAAAAATCTAGAAATTTTTCATTATAGAGCATATCTAATACTTGCAAAAAACGTTTTACATTTTTTTCAATTAATTGGTATTTTGGGTGTACAATTGATATAGATGCACCATCCGTCCCAATGACACCATGAAACATATCAATGACATCTTTATTTTGTAATGTTGATTTTACAACTTTTGATTTAATTTTAATTTTACTCATTTTTTGGTATTATTAATACAATGAATACACTTAGAGAATTAATAATTATATTAATACAATTAATATTATATTAAATAATAATTTTTATATATAATATAAAATATAGCATATTATATAATATTAATTCGCTAAGTGTAATTAAAAAAAATGAGTGATGGTATTGAACACATTCATAATTTTTGCCATACAATTAAAGTTATCACCACAGATTTAATGAAAAGATTTCCAAATGACCCTATTGTTTATAGAGCGCATAAAAGAATTATTACTATTATTCAAATAGATCCAAAATTAGTAATTGATATGTGTGGTCCATATTTATATCAATATAGAGACAAAATTTATTCAGAGGATGTAGATGAATCATCTAGTTTCTTTATTGAAAATGAATATGATAAAGAAATTAAAGAAAACACCGGTGGTGAAAAATTAGAGCTCGCTAAATATATTATACCAAAAATGAAGGAGTGCGCACTATCGCTCCCATATGATGAAAAAAAACAATATAAAGATTTTACTTCAAATCTATTGGATGATTATATTGAATATATGGCTGCAATCAATAAGCTTTAAGCAATTTTATTCCAAAATGCCGATTGCATCAATAAATCTTGATCATTATTATCCTCATCATCATCATCTTTTAACATAAATTTATTATTTGTCTGTAAATTTGATTTAATATTTATTTTTTTTAATGACTCTGAAATTGAAAATTCATCATTTAAATTATCACTTAATAATTCATCTAATTCCCCCTCTCTAAATGGAATATCATCATTTAATATATGTGATGGTAAAGTATTTTTTTGCAATTTTTTTGAATGATCTCGTGAATGATCTCGTGAATGATCTCGTGAATGATCTCGTGAATGATCTCTTGAATGATCTCGTGAATGCTCTCGTGAATGTTTATTTCTAGATTCTCTTTCTTTAATTGATTTATTAAAATTATCCATAATGCCTCTTGTATCATTTATTGATAATTCATCATCATCTGATTTATTTTGAAATGGCGTATTTTGAAATGGTGTATTTTGAAATGGTGTATTTTGAAATGGCGTATTTTGAAATGGTGTATTTTGAAATGGTGTATTTTGAAATGGCGTATTTTGAAATGGTGTATTTTGAAATGGCGTATTTTGAAATGGTGTATTTTGAAATGGGGGATTTTTTTTTGCTAAAAATTGTTGTTGTTGCATACTTTCATATTTTTTTTTATTTTGTAAAAAATCACTACCAAGAAGTTGTGCATAATAATCAATAATTTTATTATTGCCAATAAGTAAATTTTTTTTATTTTTTTGCTTAATTTTTAATGCTGGCAATTTTGTAATATTATTTTTTTCTAATAATTGATTTATTTCAATATCTTTAATATCATCTTCAGATAAATAAAAAATACTTAATTCAACCCCAATTGATTTTATTAAATCAATATTTGGTGATATAAAAGAAACAAGTTCTCTTGAAATATCCGGCATTGATCCATCAACTCCATATATATAAATATAATGACTAACTATATTTTTTGAATTTGATTTTTTTCCATGATTTGCACCCATTATATTATATATAAATTTGAATTTATACTTATTATATTTATATAGTTGTATATTTTATTATATAATATATAGTTGTTTATTTTATAAAATGTCATCAAAAATCTCACAATTAAGTGGCGATATATCTATAGAAATTAAAATCAAACCATTTAAAATACACAATCCAGAATTTTTTCAAAAAATGTATGGATTTGATGAGCCCCCAGTATTTCCTACAAATGTAGTTGTATATATTAGTGGTTCGGTATTAAGTATTCCAGTAATAAATGGATTGCGTAGAGTAGTCACTGATGAATTACTCCATGGATATTTATCTATATTAGATCCAGATAATTTTTTCTCAACGGATCCATATAATAATATTGCGCAATTTCAACAACAATTATCCCAAATTCCATTATGTTATCCAATACACAAAGATATTAAAAAAGAATGTACATTTAGCATATATGCAATAAATAATGATATGGATAAAAAAGTTATATTGTCCGGAGATTTAATGTTTGATGGTGATTTGTCAGATGGAGATGTATTAGAAAAGATTCCAAAATTTTGCCCAACCTTCCCATTATGTGTATTAAACCCAGGTACTCAAATTTGTATTACTGGAATTAAGATTGTATCGGCATATGGATACCATTATTCTGGTGCAAATATTGCATGCAATTCAAGGCATGAATTTTTAGATATTCCCCAATATTCTTTAGAGGAAATGAATATGGAGGAAAATAGATTAAAAACATTTTCACATGAGAGTGGGTATAAAGAATCTTCATTTATATCAAAACCAAATAATTATTCCATAACATTTAATATTAGGGCATCAACTAATAATAATCATGATGAAACAATATTAATATTAATGGACGCATGTGATAATATTATTTTTAGATTGAGAAGTATACTTATTCATATGACCACTATCACTGAAGATGAGGCCAAAGAAGGCAGTAGCATACAACTATCAAGTAAGGCAAATATTTCTAATGAAGAGATTAAATATGAAATTATGATTCCTAATGAAACGCATACTATTGGTGTATTACTAGTGCATTTAATTTTAGAAATACATCCTAGTATTATATATGCAACATCCGACATTAATTCCGATTCTAATTTAATTTTACAATTTTCTTTTAAAGAGACTGATGATATCCATCAATTTATTTTAGATGCTATCACACATGGTATAAATATTTATAATAACATAAAAAAAGCAATTATTGAAATAGTGTAAATTTATACAATTAATTTATACAATTATTAATTTATACTATTTTTTTTTAAATATAATATATACAACTGTATAAAAGATATACAATAGTATAAAATATATACAATAGTATAAAATATATACAACTGTATAAAGTTTTATAATGGATAGTGCTAGTATAGATATACATGAATTATTAAAGCGACAAGTATACAATGAAAAAATAACCCCACATAGTAGAAATAATGCAAATGCAAATAGAAATTATATGCATTTTGAACAAAATCGACCATATTCAGACCAAACATTTGGGGTATCTGATAATTATTTAGTATTAGATTCTTTTATAAAATCACCAGATAGTAATTTATCTCGTGGTGAGATCTCATGGAATGTACAAATACAAGGATCTACAAATTTAGATCAAAATATAATAGGATCTAATAAATTATTGGACACTGTTATTGAGATTGAATTGGGTAAATTTACACTTCCAATACTAAAAGAAATTTCATATCCAAAATTAACATTAAATATTGGGCAATATATTCAACTTGAGCAAAATAATTCAATTCCAGAAAATTCAAAAAATTTATCTCCAGTTTTACAGCCACAACAGATACCACAGGAGGCGCCATCAAGTTTACCAACTACTATACCACCAAATGCAATTCCTTGGTCAACAAATCCATTTACCCAAACTCCATTTGGTGGAATCATTACAATACAATTAAAAGAAGCCGGAGTTCAATCATATTGTGGCATAAATACATTACACCATTTTATGTATAGAATACAATATAATACCATTACAACTGGGACTTCTCCAGAGGCAACAAATGCAATCCCAATGTTTGAAGGAGCTAATTTATTTATTTTTACTGAACCAATTATACAATTTAACTCAATATCATTAGTGTTTAGAAATCCAGATATCCCTATTCATTTTGAGCCAGATATTATTAATTGTAAAATAGTGTGTGATTTTACAAAAAAAATAGGAAATAAATATTTTCTAACATTTTATTATGATGATCATAATTTATTAACAGAGGATAGAATTTATATTAAAAAATTTAATAGTGGTATCGAACAATTAGATTCTTATATAAATTCTCAAAATGGTTTATTAGTTGGATATCCACCAGATTGTAATGGTATGTCACAAAACAAAGAAACAATGACGGTTATTGATAATTGTAATTTTTATTTAGATCCATTTATAACCTTCACCGAAAGATTTAAACATGGGGAATTGACTAATTTTAAAATAAATTTTAATGAATGCCATAATAATTTTACTATTCAGGCAAATATAATATTTTCATTTGGGCAATGTATTATTATTGATACTTGCAATACATCAACTGAAAATAATTATTGTAATGCATCCGATGAAAGTGAGGGTGAAAGTGAGGATTGTAATACTTCAGATTGTAATTTGTCAGAAAATGAATTTCTTATATATATAAAAAAACCATTTAAAATTGGAATATTTAGTGGTGAATATAGTTATTGCGTAAAAAATACATATGAGACAGATTCAATTCAATGTAAGGATTTATATATAACAAATATTCAATGTTGTCTTCATAAATTACAAACATATACAGATGTATATATTGCAAAACGTAGGCTTATTATTCCTATACGATTGCGTTCAATCGTAAATAAAGTAACCAATTATATTACCCCCACATAACTCTTCCTCTTTCTTACTCTTTCTTTTAGAAATTGGAAAATTCAATAAATTGAATTTATCCGAGGAGACAAAAAAAAATTTAGATAAAAAAGAAAAATTTAGATAAAAAAGAAAAATTTAGACAAAGAAAAATTTAGATAAAAAAGAAAAATTTAGACAAAGAAAAATTTAGACAAAAAAAATTTAGATAAAGAAAAATTTAGACAAAAAAAATTTAGATAAAAAAAAATTTAGATAAAAAAAAATTTAGATAAAAAATTAAATACATTTAATATATTTAAAATAGATAAAAAAACAAAAAAGTATAGTTTATTTTTTATCTTGAGTTCAATTTATTTTTTTTACAAAGGGCATTGCAATCTTTTTTGTGATCGTCCCAATGTGCCAGTTGGCATTCTTTTGAGCAATATTGTGCTTTTCTGCATTTTGAGCATCCATTTGTTCCATCATTATAACATTTAGTATTGTTGCAAATGTATCTTTTGGCGCCAAAATGCTCTAAAATTGAAATCATATCAGTGTAGTCTTCTTTTGAGTCAAGTTCTTCTTGTGTGTCAAGTTTGTCTTGTAGTTCATATTTATCAAGCTCTTCTTGTAATTCATATGCTAATCTTAATGGCATAACAATTAAATGATTAAATTTTGTTTTAAAATTTAAATCTACACCCTGTTCAAGCAATCGTTTGGCAATTTCTATATTATTTGTTTTTACTGATATATATAACATATTTTGTGTTAGTAATTGTGATTTTGCAGTAATGACACTTGAATAATTAATATCTGCACCATAATCAATTAAGACATGGGCAATATCAGTATATCCTGATTGTATTGCCATATATAATGGAGATATATTATCGCCAGAATGCATTTCCGGTATATTTGGATCTGCACCCATTTCAAGCAATCTTGATACAATTTGTGGTTTATTTGTTTGTACTGCTAGATATAACATAGATATACCATTGTCTATATAATGAATATCTGCACCATAGCTAATTAATATATTGATAATATCGCCATTGTCAATATCTTTCATTGATATTAAATATTCTATAGAAGATGCATTATATTTAATATCTATATAATTTGGATTTGATCCATTTTCTAATAATAATTGAATCATTGCAATATTTTGGTTTTCAATTGCATAATATAATGGTGGTAATTGTATGGGTGCTGAATTCATAGGTAATTTTATATTTAATGATTTACATATATCAATTAATCTTGCAACTAATTCACAATTATCATATTTAACAAACACTGATAATAATGTTATTTCATTATGTTCTTTTTTTTGAATAATTGAATTTATATCAATTCCATGGTTAATAATTAAATTTAATATTTCTCGAATGTTTTTAGTTTTTTTTAAATTTTGCATTATTATTTGTAATACAATAATTTCATTAATTTGGCCTAAATTTTTTTTTAGCCATTTTTTTACTGATGTAATATTACCATTAGAAATTTGTATACATAGCTCTTTATAACGACCTTGAATTTCTATTGTAATAGGGGGTTTACCACTATAAAGTTGAATTATATCTGTTCCATTAGACATTTTTTCTCACCAAATATTATTCAAATATAAAGTATAAAGATATATTATTCAAATATAAAGTATAATATAAAGTATATAAGTATATAAAGTATAATATAAAGTATATAAGTATATAAGTATATAAAGTATATAAGTATATAAAGTATATAAAGTATATAGTATGTCAAGTGCAAAAAAGAAATATGCAAAAAAAAATGAGACACCTCCAGCCAAGGCAAAGTCTACGGAGGCAAGATCAAATTCAACAGATGCAAGATCAAAGTCTACGGAGTCAAGGTCAAATTCCGCAAAGGAGAAGAGATCAAATTCTACCCAAAAAGTAGATGAGATGCCTAAAAATTATGCTCCAAGAGTATATTCACAAATAGAACAAGATGAAAAGTTAACTGGGTATTTAGAAGTTTCTCCGGAAATTTGGCCACAAATTAGATATGGTACACATATAAGATATTATCTAAAAACTGGAGAATTTAGATCTGGTGGATTTGTATCTAAAAACCCATTTGATGTTTTTATCTCAAATGATAGTATACAACACCCAAATCAACCGGAAAAATTAAATAAAGAAAAAAAAACATATATTAAAATACAAAATGGCTTTAATGATAAATTAAAAGGATATTATCAATGGATTGTATCCTATGATGATATAGAAAAAATTTATATAAAACCAGATGCTGGTGTATTAACAATGGTAAAAACATTAGAATTAGTTGTAAATGGGTTAAATGAAAACATTCATAAATTAGCACTTTCGTCTAGAATGTTAGAAAAAAGAATTGCGCAATTAGAAAAATAAATAATTATGCTGAGCTTGTGTCCTTATGCCTAAATCCACCATTCATGATTAGTTTAGGTCGACTCTGTTGGCCACTTTGTTCAAATGGGGCTAATTTATAATTATGTGTTCCATTTGATTCAACGTGTTGATATGTTGGAGTACCAAATTGTTGAAATAGTCCACTATTTCCCAAGGCTGTCATAAATCGAAGATTTGATGCGTTTCCTGAATTGTATTGGGCATTTGAATTATTTTTTTGATATGATAAATGTTTTGTATCGGTATCATCTGATTGCATATTTAATAATTTAATTATTTGTTATATATAATAATATATTATAAAAAAATAATAAATTTAATTAATTAATTTGCAAGCGTGAATTTATCCTGATAAATTAATTTGCAAGCGTGAATTTATCTTGATAATCTAGATAAATTGGCAATATACAATCTGCATATATTTCATATCCAATATCTTTTGGATTCATTATATCAAGCTTATGTATTATATTTATAACTTGCCAAGGGTGTAAATCTTTTGTGACAAATAATCTCATATTATTTTCCAATAAATGCATATCAAATAAATCTTTAACTGATATAATACTTTTTTTTGCAAAATTTAAAGAAATTGGCAAATTTGTATTTAACCTACTATCATATAAATAATTGCTATCATACTGATTGTATAAATCTTGATTGCCATACCTGCCATACCTGCCATACCTGTCATACCTGTCATACCTGTCATACCTGTCATACCTGTCATACCTGTCGTCATTATTATTAAATATTTTGTTTTTTACAACATTTACATTTTTTTTTATTTTATTATTATATCTTAAGGCATTATCATTCCTACCATTTTCACTTATTAGCATTTCATCTGGAGAGTGCAACATTTTAAATTTAATACTTTAGGCTATTATATACTTTGATATATTATTTATTTGATAATAATTTATTTAATTTGATAATAATTTATTTAATTTGATAATAATAATTTAATTATTTGTAGTTATTATTTATAGTTTTTGATATGCATATATATTTATTTTTGATTTTTACAATTATTTTTGGGGTATATAAATGTTTTTTATAATAAATTGGCTTTTTTAGAAAAATAATACTATCGTATTTAGTATCAATTAATAATTTACCAAGAGAATATTTTTCATAAAATTCTTCATTTTTACTAAATTTATCTGGTTTATAAATACTTATTAATTTTTTTTTAGGTATAACCTCAACCAAAAAGGATGGATTTGATTTAGCCCCAACAAAAAAAGAATTCATTCTTATATAAATTAATATATCAAATATAAATTAATATATCAAATATAAATTAATATATCAAATATAAATTAATATATCAAATATAAATTAATATATTAAATATAAATTCGAATAATTAAAATTCAAATGTGACTAAAAATCCGTTTTTAAATATAAAAACCATTACTTAAACATATGAATATATACAGATGCATATATGGGATTTTTGATATAATTGTTAACAATTTTTTCTAGATTATGTATATTAATTTGTTTTTTTTGATAAAATTTACGTTTAATCATTTTTGCAAATTCCTTTGAAATATTATTAAATTGCTCACCATCAACAACTAATTTTCCAAATTTTAATCGTTCAACAATTGGTAAAGCAGTTGTTGATTCTGTTGCTATAATACTATGCATGGTAATTGTAGATAATCCATTAATAAATTCATCAAAATCAATAAACATGTTATTCCATTCTGGGTAGAGGAGTTTAAATTGATTTTTAATAGAGATTTCGATATCATACCGTTCATCATTTAAAAATGCCCTCATTGCATTATATATCATTCTATTTACCTCATTGACATTTTTGTCTTTATATTGCATATATATTAATTTTTTATTTGCTTCAAATAATTTATATTCAATAATAAAATTTGATAAATTACCAGTTTGTTCTAAATCATTAGATCTAAAAATAAATCCATTTTGCGCAATAAATTTATTTTCATCTTCACCATATTTGCCCTCATCTGTATCAAAATGTTCGCTTTTTTCTATTTGTTGTTTTTCAATTGCAATACAAGTATTAATAAGAGATGATTCTCCTTTTAGCCTTACTTTTGAATATGTAACATTTTCATCTTTTGAAAAATATGAATAACTATATACAGTTTGAACTGGTAAAATAGATTCTGGGAATATACCACCATAATATACTTTTGGTAAAGTTTCAGATAAATCAGTATATTGTACTTGCCACATCCTCTCACTATCTATTTTCATAGGATGGAAATTATGATGCCTAAATCCAATTGAATAGCAATATTTTGGATCTAAATTTTCAAAGGTTAAAATAGTTTTTATTGTATTTTTATGTGGGATATATTCTATATTCATCCCAGTTATTTCCTTAAATTCTGGATATAGCCTTGTTGCCAAATCATATACAATTTCCGCATAGGATAACTTACCCATCCATTTATAAGATGATACATCATAGCCATTATTTGATGCCATTGACCACATCAATCCATTTTGTGGATGTAACCAACTATATAATGTTATTATAGTACCATCTTCAATTTTAATAATATCATATAATTTTTTTTCTAAAAATTGATTTATTTTATTTATGGCAAATTTATTTAAATTTCTTAATAATGGTGCGGGTGGGACTGATAAACATTTATCAGTGTTAGAATCTAAAATAATACCAGCATTCTTGCTTTTTTTATCGCATATAATATATTTTGTACTTTCTTTTTGTTTTTTTTCATCTTTAGTTAATTCCACATCGGAAAAATCCATTTTAGTAACATACCTGCGATCATTTAAATATGTAAATCCATATGGATTTTCATAATAAAATGTTACATTTCCAATATCTGGAGTTTTTTTTAATTCTAAATTTTTTAATTGTCGAGATTTCTTTAATGAATGCTTTATTGGAACAATTGAACTAACTAATGCGGGCATTTTTTTAGGCATATGCTCTACTAATAAAGGAATACTATCTAATTCTGTGGCATCTAGTGCTGGGGCATCTAGTGCTGGGGCATCTAATGCTGGGGCATCTAATGCTGGGGCATCTAGTGCTGGGGCATCTAGTGCTGGGACATCTAATGCTGGGGCATCTCGTGCTGGAATAGCATGTGCATCCTCTTTTATTTTATTTAATAAAGGATATTGGGACAAATGGTCATATTTGTTATAATTTGTATTAAATTCAACACTCCTAATATCAATTGCAATTGGGCTTCTTTTTGCTTCCATTGCTCTAATAATCAATATAATTAATAGACACTATTTAAATATATTTTTATATATATAATATAACAAAATCAAATATAAAAACTCTGGAAAATTCAATTTGTCCAATTTTTTAAAAAAACATGTCAGAAAAAGTAATTAAAATTATAAATGTACAAAAAAAAATTATTGATCTTGCAAATATAGACTATGATGATTTGGAAGTTGCAAATAGTATTATTGTGGAGGAAATTCCTTCAGTAAGGCCAATTATTGATTCATTTCAAATTTTATCAGAAAATCTACAATCTATGCCATATCAATTGTTTAATTCAAAATTAGAAAATATTATATCAATTGATTTGAGAAATTTATTAAAAAATAAATCTTTAATTCCAATAATTGATATGTTTGGTAATGATGCATTTTTAGAATCAAATTTAAATATATATAAAACAAAATTGCCATATAGAACTATTGTATTGTTAAATAATAATTTTTTTTCTACAAATTTAAATAAAAAATTTACAAAATTAAAGACAAATACGCAAAGTAAAGAGAGTAAAGTTGAATCAAATGAAGAAGAAATATATAAAATATTATATTTGCCAGAAGATGAGATGGTATCAATTACGGGTATATTAATATCTAAAAATTATGAATTATTATCTATGGTGGATAATAATTTAATTCATAAATTGGAATTTTTAGGATGTGATACGTATTTACAGAATGGTATGTTTAACATGTCAATATTATCATATTTTTATAAAATAAAATCTAGTTATAACTATCAATCTAGTTATAACAAATTAAATGAGTCAAATTTTAACACAAATGAAGAAAAACAATTTTTTACAGCAAGCATTGGAACAAATATTATTATCCCAATTGAAAATTATAAATATATGTTTAAAAAAAATATTGATATTTTAAAATTTTCATTAAATGGGTATTGCATACATTCTTTTACTTCAATTAAAAATTCTTTTACTTCAATTAAAAATGAATCAAATATAACAAATTGTATTGTACAAGATTATGTAAATTATAACCCATGGCTACCAAAAGAATATAAAAAAGATATTATTTCATTTTTGCAAAATATATATGATATATATGGGTATAAAGATATAAATATGAAAATAATAGAACGATATGATATGTATGCAATTTCTGAAATATATAATTTTAACGCATTAGGTGTATTGTATTATATTTTATGTGATAATAAAAATGAATTAATTAGTCAATTTTATAATAATGTAATAAATAAATTAAAAAAAATCAATAATGGTAATTATATTAGAAAAAAATTTATAGAAAATGAGTTTAAAATTAAGAAATATTTACATATAATAATAAATAAATTTGGACAAGCTAAATTAAATCATTTAGTTTATCCAGTAACACATTTAGATGATATATATAAAATATTAACAAAATATGAAAAAGAAATTATTGATACAGATTATGAGAATCAAATGGCACGGATTAAATCATATTCAACAAATTCATGCCCTCATTTAAAACTATGTCTTAAATTAAGATCATCAAAAAGTATAAATACTCCACAGATAATAAATGAAATTTTATCATATTCTGATAATACAAAACCCACAAATGGTTGGCTAATGTGTAAAAATTGCCAATATCCACTAATATGCCCACATGTAATCGATAAATTAACTGCAATTTCACAGTTAAAACAATATGATGAGATTATGTTATTAATGGATAAATATATAAATAAAGTCGTCACAAAAGAAGATGGTGAAAATTTGTTTAATATGTATTGCTCTATCTGTAGTGAAAAAATTGCCGAAGTAAGTAATGAAATGAGTTATAATAGTAATTTTAGCAAATTTGGCGACATAAATAATGAAATTAAAATAAAATTATGGTCGGTATTGACAAATACAATGCAATTTGTTCAATTTGACACATTAACAAATTCTAAATTATTTGTTAATGATGCAACTAATTTGTTATATGATATAATTAATAAATTAAGTATGTCAAAAAAAATAATTACAAGCAAAGAGGATGATTCTGAAGTTGATCCATTAGTATATTTTTATTGTGTTATTTTTTCTTATGCGTATATTTTACACTATATTAACATTAATAAAAATATATGTTTTAATGGGCTAAAAATAGGAACTAAAAGCTCTAAATACGCGGAAGAAATGATAAAATTAATTATAAAAAAATATTCATTGCTCATTATGCAATTAGATTTAAAAATTGAATACATTAATAAAAAATTTATTGATGCGTATCATTATATTGTAAAAAATATAAACATAGAGACAAATAATATAAAAAACATAGAAGAAGAATTAGTAAAACAAACTTCTGTTGTAGATAGCATATATAAATATGCAAAATATATGGTTATCCTTGAAGGAAAAAAAAATAAATGGGAAAAAAATGATATAATATCTAATGGGGACGTTTTAAATAAAAAATTCGATAAAAAATTCGATAAAAAATCCGATAAAAAATCCGATAAAAAATCATATATTATATCATATAATGAAAATGCAATGTTTACTAAAGTATTGGGTAGATCCCCTGAAGAAATACAAAATGATGTAAAAAAATATATGTCAACAAAACATATCACTATCATTGGAGATAATTTTGAATTTTTAATGAAAAAAAAAGAAACTAATTTTTATTATAATCTATTTTTACCAAATATAGACACTGAAAAAATAAATGAATTAAAAAAAGATAGTATAAATTGGTTTAATAAAAAGTCAGACAAAAAGTTGCAATCAGACAAAAAATTGCAATCAGACAAAAAATCCGATCAAAAGTCAGACAAAAAATCTGATCAAAAGTCAGACAAAAAATCCGATCAAAAGTCAGACAAAAAATCTGATCAAAATTTACAATTAAATATTAAAAAATATACAACAAGTGTTATTCAAAAAAATTATAATTATGCAATTTATTATGGTGGGTATCAGTTATTTCATGAATATATAACAAAATTATTTTCAAAGGAAGAATATGATGAATATATTACAAAATTATATCAATTTAAAAAAATTGAACAAAAAATTATATTGGCAAAAAAATATCTTCATTCAAATTCAGAATTTTCATTAAAATCAAAAAATCCTTGTCAATATAAATTCCAAAATGTACCAATTAGTGTATTATATGATGAATCTGGAATAAAGCATAAATGGGATATATATTGCTATGAAGATGAAGAATTAACATTAAAGCAATTAAAGGAAAAAGATAATTGGTCAGATCCTGTATTGGATGTAAAATGTTCTATATGTGGAATTTGTAAATTAAATACCAAGACATTAGATGTAAAAAAAATAAAAAAATCATTAATTGCATTGGCGGAAATTGATGGTTTTTATATTTTTTATGAATCAAGGTGCCCAGAAGGTGATATTCATGCTTGGGATAATAAACAATGTAAAAAATGTGGATTATATGTTAAATATATAACTAATAGAGATTCAAAATCTAAAGAATATTATAATAAATATTACGATTCATTTAAATCAATGAATGCCATTATTAAGTCTAAAAACAGTAAAATCACTGAAAACAGTAAAACTACTGAAAACAGTAAAATCACTGAAAACAGTAAAACTACTGAAAACAGTAAAAAAGGTAAGTTAATTGATAAAGAAATTGATTTTTCTTGGGTTATAAAATTATCAAAATTATTTTCTTTAAATGTGCATACCATTGAATTAATTGGGTGTACGCAATTTCAATTATTTGATGATATTATTGCTGGAAATAAATCAAAAATAGAACCAATTGAATCGTTATTTGATGCTAGAATATATAATGTGGATTCGGAAATTAGATATTTATTTACCATGTATTCATTATTAAAGAATGCCGATAAAATACCAAATCATACAATTCTTACAATATTAGAAAAAGCAAAAATTCCAAAATATGAATACAAAAATTTACATAAATATTTGCCAAAAATAGATTCAGAAAAATACAATAATGATTATGATATTATTAAAAATACTTTACCACCAAATGAAATTTTTAGATTTACTATTTTGCACTTATCATATTTTATAGTAAAAATATCTGAGGGGGTATCAAAAGTATCTGAGGAGATAAAAAGTGAAGATATACAATTTAGTGAGACAAATATTAATAATTTATGTATGGAATTTGGCAAATTTATTATAACAAGAATTATAAATAATCAAAAATTATTATCTATACCGGTTAATTTTAATTGGAAATTTTTTACAGACGTCACTGATGATGAATTTGATTCAGATCAAGTATCTGGGTTTGAAGATGAGGAAAGGGTAAAAAATGAAGATTTAGATTATTCTGGTGATAATATTGACTATGATATAAATGGTGAAGATGAAAGTGATAATATGGCCGGCGTAGATTTTTAGTCAATGTACCGATTGCAATCATGAAGTACATATTTATATCCTTGAAATGTGCCGAAGTTGTTACAACAAAAAAGTAAGGGATTAGCATTTTTTGAAAAATGTTATAGTGTTGCAAATATATGATGAGATAAAATTATTTTATTCTCATTTGAGCATATACAATGTGTAGAGTATTTGCACCCACATAGAGAAGTTTGGTACTTTGAAGGACAAATTAATGCCGGTATACTATGATTATTTTTTTTGCAATTGCATAATCCACATATATTACTTTCATTAACATGATGATAATTTGTTAAAATTCCTGCATGAAATTTATGATAACAACTTTTGCATTTATTTGATATATATTTTGTTTCATATTTTGAGTAAAAATATGGAACAAATTCACTTATATATGAAATAATATCCATATTTAATAATGCAAATATACTATTTTTTTTACATAATTGCATTAAATATAATTTTGTATAAATAATACCTTGGCAAAAAGTTGTTATAATATCATATTTATTTATATACTTAAATCCAATATTACGTAATGCCATATTATACATATCATAATATATATTTAAATTTTTTTTATTCATTACGGATAAATAGGAATAAAACTCATAATAAAATAAATTATTTATCTCTAAATTTGGCTTTGGTATTTTTATAAGTATTGGTTTTAATTTTTCTATTTTAATTAAAATATACATATTTAATTTTACAATTACAATATTTTTTTGATATATCAATTCATCCCAAAGCATATTTAATAACATTTTTTTTTTAATTACTCTTGTTATTTTATTTCTTGAAGTTTGCAATATCATATACTCATAATTTGAATTTTGCAATAAAGAATAAATGCTGTCACACATATTAAATATTAAAGTATATTAAAGTATATTAAATATTAAAGTATACTTTATATAAGTATATATTTATATTTATCTATTACTATTTATAATGTAAATAATTTATATTTATCTATTACTATTTATCTATTACTATTTATCTATTACTATTTATAATGCTAAATAATTTAGCATTCAATTTAAAAAAAATTTAGCATTCAATTTAAAAAAATTAGCATTCAATTTAAAAAAATTAGCATTCAATTTAAAAAAATTAGCATTCAATTTAAAAAAATTTAGCATTCAATTTAAAAAAAATTTATTTATTTATTCAAAAATGAACATATATTTATAATATATGTTCAACAAAAAACATGATTTAGAAGAATATTCTTCCAAATATATTAGACTCCCAAAAAACAAAAAAACATATAATATATTTGTTCACTATATTTTTTTTGCATAAATATTTTTATTATTATATATATATAAAAATCTAATATGAATCAAGTACAACTTTCTTCTTTAATAATTTCAATTATTATTTTAATAATAGTAATTATTTTAATGATTTTAGTTTGTTACAATTTAAATAATACTACAAATACTACTAATCAACAAATTATAAAAAATCCTAGGGCGGTCGTAGCTTTATATGCAAATAAAAATAAATTTGGACAAACGGCACTATGTCACGGTAGTGGGACATGTGCAGTCCCTAGTCCCTATAACCAACGTGGCCCAGAACAAGCCGGTGATATTTGTGGTAGAAATAAGTATGGTGATGCAAGTGCTTGGTGCCAAGATGATGGGTCAAGATGTATGACTGCATTTAATAAAATACGTAGCACAATAGGATGCCAACCACCATAAATAATTTTATATATTGTAACAAATATTAAGTTTATCCATTACACTAAATGCAATATAATATATTTGTTCACTATATTTTTTTTTATATATTTGATATTTGTATAGTTATATTATAAATATAAAATCATATACAATATAAAGATGAGTCTGGTTGCTTTAATCACATATATGGGGGTATTAGTGCCAAAAGATATGTTTTTTCAACTTCCAAATTATAAAAAAATATTAAAAGAATTAACCATTAAAGAAAAACAAACAAGGCGAAATGGTGGGTCATCATATTGTATGCCTCCAAAAATAATTGAGGCATATAGGATGGCAATATATAATGGTATAAGATATGTTGTATTTCCTAGATATTTTTTATTAAGATTGAAAGAAATATTTTCAAATATTGAAATTATTGATAATTTAGATAAAAATGAGAATACATTGGATGAAAGAAAATATATTGCGGTAAAAGAATTATATGAATATCAAGAATCCGCCGTTGAATATATATATTCAAGATCTAAAGAAACACATGGTATTGCTTATTTGCAAATGGATACAGGATTAGGAAAATCTAGAGTTGGTTGTGCATTTATTGCAAAAATTCAAAAAAAATCGTTAGTTGTTGTACCAACAAAAGCAATTGCTGAACAATGGAAAGAAGAATTTAATGATATGTACCCAAATTTAATTGTACAATTATATAAAAATGAAACTAAATCTGAAAAAATAGTTGAATCTAAAACAATGAAAAAAAAGCCAATATCAGATATTGATATTATTATAGTAAATACATTTAGAAAAAAAGATAGATATTTTGTTAATAATTATTCAGTTATTATTTTAGATGAAGCGCATGAATATCATAGCAAATGTAATTTAGAGGCTCTTTGGCTATCACAAACAGAATATGTTTTAGGACTATCGGCAACACCATTGGAGCGCCCAGATGAATTAGATAAATACATTTTATTACATTTGGGTGGTGTTATTTATGCAAAAGATATTCCAGGATTTGATATAACAAGTATAAATTTTAAAGCAGAGGTAAAAATGATTAAATATGAAGGATGTGATCCATACTGCGATACAGTATTAACCCCATCGGGCACAATATCGTCAATTATGACAATAAATAATATTTTAAATGATCCATATAGATTAAATGTACTTGTAAATGAAATTATTGCGTTAAATAATGAAACCATTTTTGAAGAAAAAACAAATAATATTATGTTAGATGAATTTGGTAATCCAAAAAAACATGGAATTTTTGTTTTTGTAGAGACACGAAATTTTCTTATAAAATTAAAAAATGCATTATTGGAAAAAATAGATGCAAATTATTTAGTTATTGGCGAAGACGAAATCGATATTGGGGGTGATATTGGGGGTGATATTGGGGAT
>Ga0214919_10003278_pt1 | contig 24619 bp, 26 predicted proteins | sample LL1503_MetaG_FD_177994 | JGI IMG/M metagenome (GOLD analysis project Ga0214919, IMG submission 177994) | Freshwater microbial communities from Lake Lanier, Atlanta, Georgia, United States - LL-1503 | ecosystem: Environmental > Aquatic > Freshwater > Lake | place: USA: Georgia | collected... | reverse complement strand
GGTCCTCAAGGTTCTAATGGACTTGCTGGACCTAATGGATTAGCTGGTCCTAATGGTGATGCTGGTTCTAATGGACTTGCTGGACCTAATGGATTAGCTGGTTCTAATGGACTTGCTGGTCCTCAAGGTTCTAATGGACTTGCTGGACCTAATGGACTTGCTGGACCTAATGGATTAGCTGGTCCTAATGGTGATGCTGGTTCTAATGGACTTGCTGGTTCTAATGGACTTGCTGGACCTAATGGATTAGCTGGTCCTCAAGGTTCTAATGGACTTGCTGGACCTAATGGATTAGCTGGTCCTCAAGGTGATGCTGGTTCTAATGGACTTGCTGGTCCTAATGGATTAGCTGGTCCTAATGGACTTGCTGGTCCTGATGGATTAGCTGGACCTCATGGATATATTGATATTAGTGATAATTTTATTACAACTGCTAAACTTGCCGATGGTGCGATTACAACTGCTAAAATTGCCGATGGTGCTATTATGACAGCTGATATTTCTGATAACGCTATTACAACTGCTAAAATTGCTGATGGTGCGATTACATCTGCTAAAATTGCCGATGGTGCTATTATAACAGATGATATTTCTGATAACGCTATTACAACTGCTAAAATTGCTGATGGTGCGATTACATCTGCTAAAATTGCCGATGGTGCTATTATAACAGCTGATATTTCTGATAACGCTATTACAACTGCTAAAATTGCCAATCTCGCGATTACAAGTGGTAAAATTGCCGATCTCGCGATTACAATTGGTAAAATTGCCAATGATTCTATTAGTTCTGGTAAACTTTCTGTTGGTTCTGTAATTACTACTAAAATTGCCGATGGTAATGTAACTACTGCTAAAATTGCCGATGGTGCTATTACATCTGCTAAAATTGCCGATGGAACTATTATTGCCGCTGATATTAGTGATAATTATATAACTGAGGTTAAATTAGCTAGGGATATTTCATATAATGGTGTATTAAAAGTACAAGATATTAGTGGTGGTAGCTTTAATTCCCAAGTAGCAAATAAATTGTATGTGGATCAAAAAAATGGTATTATGCCAACAAGTGCGCCTGCTAATCCAGTTGCGGGCACATTTTATTTTGATAGCTCTACTAAAACCTTATATATACATGATGGTACTAGTGGTTTTAAAAGTATTATATTAAGTTAAAATTCTTTCTTGTAAATTTTGAAGGTCTTCTTCGCTTCCAACTGTAAAATCTGTCATTTGAGCCCGGCAAAACGCACAACAAGGCTCTCTATATTGACTTGTATTATTCATAATTTGTATAATACATGGCGCGCAAAACTCGTGATTACAATTTAACTTTACTAAACGGTGTTTACCCTTAGAATCGTAGCAAATCTGACATTCGCATTCTTCCAAATCTTCTAATTTATCACTTAAAATTAGTTGCGCATTAATAGCAAACTTTCTCTCAGAATCTTGAGGAAAATGTGTTTGGGCTTGTGTTGCTACTAGCGCTTGCGCTAGCGGGTCATTGCTATCAACTAGTTCAGGTAAATCATCATTATTATTATCATTATTATGATTATTGGTATGAATGTTATTTACAATATTCACAAAATTTAAAAAGTCTGTTTCGTCGTTTTCGTTTATTGTTATTTCATTCATCAAGACATTTGCCATGAGTATTCTATTAAACAAGAAATTCTCATTTAAAGAGGATGGGTATACAAAAGAATTTTCATCAATTGTTCTGGTACCTAATCTATCAGTATACCATCCTAGTCCACTATCTTGTTGTTCATTATATAATTCCCAGTCAGCTGTATACACTTCGGGTGACCAGAAATATTCCATTATTTTATTTATTGTTTCATCGATTGTGTCAAAAACAGTTCCATACTTTTTCCTACAAAACCCATTAACGATTTCAATGTGAAACTTATGAATAAAATCTTCGAATGCTGTTAACTTGTCTTCTTCATCCGTCTCTAATAATTCCTCCTTCTTTTTATACAACTCGTGGTCGAAAATTCGCAAAGTTACGTGGTTACAATTGTGGACGTGATGGCCTACACTTCTACAATGTGAGCAATAATACGGAGTTGTATTGCGTAAACTTTGTATTAAATTTATAGCGTTATCTGATAATATATTATTATATATATGAGATGAAGTATTATTATTAATTATAGGTGCTACCTGAGATGCTCCTCTATTTTCTGCGCTGGAATTTTCGTTAAAAGACGACATTTATTAAATATTATAATTACAATTTTAAGTAATTAAAATATTTCACTTTTTTTATAAATTTTCTTGTTTTTCAAATATTTTTTCGAGTTCATCCAATTGTGCTTTTGTATTTACTCCAATGGTTTCGTGATGATTTTCTTTTTCAATGTTATACATTTCGATATTGACTTTTTCATTATTTTTAATGATTTCTAAAATATCTGTTAAATAATACTCTTTTTGCGCATTGTTGTTTTTCAAATGGGGTAAATATTCACATAATATTTGACAATCAAACGTGTAAATTCCGCAATTGACTTTTTGTATTTTTCGTTCTTCTTCACTAGAATCTTTTTCTTCGACGATTTTTTCGAAAAATAATAAATTGTCAATTTCAGTTTCGACGATTCTTCCGTAACCGTGCGGATTTAAAAAAATAGCAGTCATTAACCGCGCATTTGAAACATTTTTTACCATATTGTACATTAATTCAGCGCTTAACAAAGGAACATCTCCTGATAAAATTAACGCGTTATGATTTGTGTATTTATTTAATTCTTTAATACAACATTGTATTGCGTGACCTGTTCCTAATGGGTTAGGTTGGTCTATAAATGTTATCACATCTGTGTCTAAATATTCCGCGATTGTTTTCTCTATTATTTCCCTATATTTTCCTACGACAATAAGTATTCTATCAATTTTATGTTTTTTTTCTAGAATTCTTAATTTCATTAGTAAGTGAACAATCATTGGTATTTTACCTATTTTATGTAGTACTTTTGGTAAATCAGAATCCATTCTTTTACCTAATCCTCCAGCCATTATTACTACTACAAGACCTTTTTCCATTTTATATATTTAGAAATTATTATTATTTTAAATTATTTTAAATTATTTTAAATTATTATTATTATAATTTGTTTTTATAATATATATGTCAACTTTAAATTCAGCAAATGATGATTATGATCGCGATTCGTTTAAATCAGCAAATGATGATTCTGACCGTGATTCTTTTCATTCAATAAATACTAATTTGCCGGATTTTGTAAATGATAATTCTGATTTAAATGAATACATTGGCAAAAGCACAATTGGTTCTGATAATGAGAATTCAAGTGATGAAGAAAAAGAAGAAGGTAATTCGGCTTCTGGTTTTACAAAACCGTCATCATGGAGTAGCAGATTCACTAGAAGAATTAGAAATTTAGCTACAATACGTGATACAAGACTAGCAGGATCAAATGTTTTTGTTTTGAAGAATGGTATAAACATACCAAAAAAGCCAGAAAATTATTTCAGAGCAAATGTAATTGATATGAATACGGATACTAGAGAATATAATGTTCGTGATACGGATGGTAATGTATATGAAAAAATAAGTGAAACACAAATAATATTTGACGTTCTTGAATTTATAGAACTTTTAAAAACATATCCAAAAAGTAATATAAGAAATTTGTTTGGTATAGACTATCCAGATGTTAATATGATGGATCGAGATAATTATGATATAATACATAACTATATATACAAACCAAGAACTCCTTGGGCGGCAAGGAACAAAACACGAAAGGTTTTAAGCGCTGTTTTGCCAATAGAAAGTTATGGAAGACCAAAAAGAGAATTAATAATTTATGTAATGCACGAAATTAATTCTCCGGAAAAAAATCAAACAAAGGCAGGTGAAAAAGATAGTCGTCACAATATATGGTTAAGAGCTCAGCTACTTTCGATTGATAAAGTTGCTATGTATGGTCAATTGAGATTAAAATACAGAATTCAGTATCACAATTCACCAAAGATTAAAGAACTTTATAATAGGACTTTTCAATTAGAAAATGATGAAAAGACATATGGTTCACAGATAATAACAGAAAAACAATATTATGAATTTATTCAGTACACTGCTTTAAGAGAGACTGAAAAAAATGATCATAAAACATCAGACAATTTGGCATCTTTAGGTGGTAAAAGAAAGAGAACAAGAAAACAAAAAAACAAAATAAGGAAAAATACAAAAAAAGGTCGCGTGTTATTTAAAATTAGTAAAAAAAGTAGAAAACTCTAATTTTGCTCTGCTTTTTTTACAAAGTTATAAAAAGCAGAAAATATATATAATTATGAGTTAAAGCTTAAATATCATTTACATATAATCTAGTATATGAATTCTTCAATATATAAAATTTACGTAAATGACCGGAATTACACAAAATGGTCATTATCTGAAACGGCAAATTTCCAGCCTATTACAATAGACAATTTTAATCCAATTGAGCACAAATTGTTTTCAAATGACGTGTTTTCTATTGTTCCCAATAATACAAATAATAATAATGAAAATAATGAAAATAATGAAAATAATAATTCATGTATAAATTTAGTTCATTCATCGATAAGAACGACTACATCTATGCCTGGAGTATTAATGATTGAAGGTAATAAAACATTTGGCAGAAAAAATGGAAAATTACTTTACAAATGTGTTCCAGACGATATGAGAATACCCGCATTTTTGGTTCCATATGAAATTAAAAATGTCGGGTTTTCTAAGGTTTTCGTTAATTTATATGTGACTTTTTCATTTGTAGACTGGGACGATAAGCACCCACATGGAATTTTAACAAACGTTATTGGTGCCGTTAATGAACTTGATAATTTTTATGAATACCAACTTCATTGTAAAAGTTTGAATGCTTCGATTCAAAAGTTTCAAAAAGATACTACAAACGCTTTAAAAACGGCCACACATGACGATTTTATTGAAAGCATTAAAACAAAATATGATTCTATTGTAGATAGAACAAATCAAAAGGAATGGACTATTTTTACTATTGACCCACAAAATAGCACTGATTTTGATGATGGATTTAGTATAAAAGATATAGATGGTACTATAACACAATTAAGCATATACATATCTAACGTGACAATATGGATGGATGTTTTGAACTTATGGGATTCGTTTTCGCAACGAATTTCGACGATTTATTTGCCGGATAGGAAGCGCCCAATGTTGCCTACCGTTTTGTCTGATTGTTTATGTAGCTTACAAGAAAAATCTACACGAATTGCGTTTACGATGGATATTTTTATCAAAGACGGCACAATCATTGATACAAAATATAGCAATTGTTTGATTCGTGTTTTTAAAAATTACACTTATGAGCAGAAAGAACTTATTGAAAATAGTCATTACATTAAATTACTTGAAACCACAAAATTGTTGGCGAAACAATACAAATATATTAATAACGTAAGAAATAGTCATGAAGTTGTCTGCTATTTAATGATACTAATGAACTACAATTGTGCCAAGGAGATGATTAAATTTAAAACCGGAATTTTCCGTTCTACTATTATGAAAAGGGAAGTTTCTGTCCCGGATTCTGTCCCGGATGATGTCGGAAAATTTATTAAAATATGGAATAGTGCGTGTGGTCAATATATTGATATATCAATGGAAGGGGATATTATTACGCGTCACGATTTGCTTGATATGGACGCATATATACATATTACAAGTCCTATTCGGCGTCTGGTTGATTTACTGAATATTATTAAATTTCAAAAAATTATGAGTTTAATTGAATTATCATCTAACGTAGATTCTTTTTATGAAAAATGGGTTAATAATTTGGAATACATCAATGTTACAATGAGGTCTATTCGAAAGGTACAGATTGATTGTTCTTTACTTGATTTATGCGCAAAACATCCTAATATTATGGACAAAGAATATGATGGTTTTGTATTCGATAAATTGATAAGAAATGATGGATTATATCAATTTATAGTATTTTTACCCGAACTGAAATTGGCTTCACGTATTACATTGCGTGAAAATATTGATAATTTTAATACACGAAAATTTAAATTATATTTATTTAATGACGAGGATAGTTTTAAGAAGAAAATTCGACTACATTTGCTTTAAGTTTAATTCAATGTACTATGAATCGTTTCTTGGATTAATTTAATTTTTTTTTCTAACCATTCATAATTATTTTTTTGTATATTTTTCAGTTCTTCGATATTATCCAATAAATATTTACATTTATGGATAGCATCTTCCCAATTTTTTTCTAAAATAAATTGGGGTATATCGTTGTTATAAAAAAATGTGTCCTTAAATTCGTTTTCATCACATACAATTACTGGAATACTTCCTGATAAAATTGCTTCATAAATTCTGAAACAATCTATTCTGACATTTCCTCGTCCATTTGGAACAAATATAGTATCATTATAAATATTAAACATTTCTTGTGGATTAAGTTTATTCCCAAAAAAACCATCCTTAAAATTTTGTGAAAATTTACATATTAGTTCTGTTCTATCTCTTTTCATATTTCCAATAAATGACCATTTATATTTTCTTTTTAATAATGGTTTAATTTGAAAATTTAATGGATTTTTATTATCAAACATCCCTGTCATATATCCTAAAGGTATTTGTATAATATTATTATAATTATTATATGGATAATGATGAAAATGATGCTGATGTAAAAAAAGTTTTGTATACGCTGCTAAATGTGTATATTCCGGTTTATTACCGAATTCATCTGATAAATGTACTATTATTAACGGTTTAATTCTTAAAACTATATTTAATATTTCAATAAACCCATAATGGTTCGATGAAAATACTAATATGTTATTGTTAATAATTTTATCTTCATCATATAATTTGATTTTTATTTGTTCTTTTTCCAGATACATTATATCATAATCTATTTTGTTAAATAATATTTTTATATAATCTTTTTCCCAAGAAGCATAATTGTCATAAATTAATCTTATTTTTGACATATTAAATATATTTAATATAATTATTAGATATATTTAATGTATTAAATGGTTATCATATGAAAACAAAACTCCCAACTTTATTTTAATTTCTTTACTTTCTCTGTCTTGCTCTTTTTGTTCTCTTTTTATTGCCTTGTTTTCTGCGTATTGTCTTTTTTTTTCTAATAACGCCTCCTTGAGAAAAGCGATTATTTTGAACACCTGGTGGGAATCTTGTGGGTGGATAAAACCTATTTTCCCTAGAAATAGGTGGATATCCTGGTGGGAATAATGTGGTTTGTTGAAGTGGACGAGGATTATAAAAAATATCTTCTCTAGAAGGTGGTCCTAACATAGAAGGTGGTCCTAACATAGAAGGTGGTCCTGGTGGAGGAAATTGATAAGGATCCATATACATAAATATAATATAATTATAATTTTCTAAATATAATTATAATTTTATAGATATGATTTATTATTTATGATTTATCAATGGTAACTTCCTTAGCGATTTTTTTTAAAATTTTAGTGTTGTTTGCGTCATTGTTTGAGCATACAGCTTGTATCATTATGTGCGAATAAACATCCGCTTTGTGTGATTTACTACTTGCACATTCAGGATTTTTATTTTTCCATTCTTTAACCATCTTACTATTTTTAGTTGCAATATCTTCAATAGCTTTTAAAACTTTGTGATTATTTTCGTTTTCTTTTTCCCATTTATCATCGTCTTTCACATACATTGTATCTCGTTTTGAATCACTACAATGAACTGGACGTTCGGTTACATCAAGGGCATTTAAGTTTTTAATTATTATTTTAGATAGACCCTCTACATATCCTATTTTTGCCACATTTTCAAGGTCACTTAACTGCAACTTAATGGAATCGACAAAATCATTAATATTCATTGCGTTTTTACACGTTTCATTCAAGAAAAATTGTAGGTTAAATGTCTTGTTATGACTATTCACATTACTGTTACTAATTGTATTATTATTAATGGTATTATCTTTCTTTACAATTTCTAGTATTAAACTTTTGAATTCTTGATTTTCTTTAATTAAATAATTAATTAAATCTTCATTTTTATCAGGATCAGTATTTTTTAAAAATGGACATTTTTTTTTATGTATAAATAAACTCTGACGATGCTTATATTCTTTACCACATTCGCAAATATGACCATTTAATGGTAAGGCATTTTCGGCATTTTCGGCATTAAATTTGTCAACATTTGTCAACATTTTGTCAACATTTTTATGTTTCAATGTCAATAAATGTTTGTCATAATTAGATTTTTTAGAGCATTTAAAATCACAAATATCGCAAACAAATATCTCGGCATTTTTTGGCATTTTTTTGTCAGTCATTGTCAGTATATATATTACAAAATATATATTATTCCTAAATTCTTTTTTATTAAAATACTTAAAAAAATTTTTTTTATCGTAACAAATTGAAAAATTTTTTAAAAGTCATGAGACGCTAAAAATTTTTATGGTCTCGTCGAAGGGTTTTCCCAAGACCTTTTGGACTTTTGCAAAAATGGACATTTATTTTTGTCCATTTTTTGTTTGGCTCGACGACTTTTGAAAAACATATGTTAAAATTTACAAGTTTTAATATAATAAATTTCCCAAGTAACTTAAAGAAACTTTAAATTTTTAACTTTTATCAATTGTTACTTCCTTGGCAATTTTCTTTAAAATTTTAGCGTTATTCGCATCATTGTTCGAGCAAACGGCTTGTATCATTATGTGTGAATAAACATCCGCTTTATGGGATTTGCTACTTGCACATTCGGGATTCTTATGTTTCCATTCTTTAACCATCTTACTGTTTTTATTTGCAATATCTTCAATGGCCTTTAAAACCTTGTGATTATCTTCACTTTCCTTTTCCCATTTATCTTCGTCTTTCACATACATCGTATCTCGTTTTGAATCACTACAATGAACTGGGCGCTCCGTGACATCTAGGTCATTTAAGTTTTTTATTATTATTTTAGAGAGACCCTCTACATATCCTATTTTTGCTACATTTTCAAGATCACTTAATTGCAATTTAATGGAATCTACAAACTCGTTAATGTTCATTGCGTTTTTACATGTTTCATTCAAGAAAAATTGCAAGTTAAATGTCTTGTTATGACTATTCACAATACTATTACTAATTGTATTATTATTGTTATTGTTAATTGTATTATCTTTCTTTACAATTTCGAGTATCAAACTTTTGAATTCCTGATTTTCTTTTAGTAAATAATTAATTAATTCTTCGTTTTTACCCGGATCTGTTTTATTGGTATTTTCAATATTTATGATTTCACATTTTTTTTTGTGACGCCATAGGCCTGAATAATCTTTATATTTTTTCCCACATAAGCATTCCAATGTGGGGATTTTTGGGGATATTTTGGGATTTTGGGATTGAAAAACATTGCTAGTGTGTTTGTTCGTGTTAATGTGTTTATTATAATCTTTTTTATTACATGTATTGTAATCACATATTTCGCAACAATAAAATAAGGGATTTTTAGGGACAAAAATATTGCTAATCATTGCTATATATTGCTAAAACAAAATAAAATCTAAATTCTTTTTAATTAAAATACTTTAAAATTATAAAAAATAAAAAAAATTATCGTCACAAATTGAAAAATTTGGAAAAAGGGTTGATACGCTAAAAAAAATTATGGTCACAACGAAGAGTTTTCCCAAGACCTTTTGGACTTTTGCAAAAATGGACATTTATTTTTGTCCATTTTTTGATTGGCCCACCGACTTTTGAAAAACATATGTTAAATTTACAAGTTTTAATATAATAAATTTCCCAAGTAACTTAAAGAAAATGGGATTGTTAATTTCCTTTAAATATGACCTCTTTTTAATTGATTAATATGTTCCTGATTTCTTGATTCGTCATCATAAACATATTCACCTACAAATCTATAATCATCTTCTTCAAATCCTATTGGAAAATTTCTACACTTATCTCCTTCTATTTTATTAAAAGAAGCATGAATCATGCAATTATCTTTAAATATTGGATAAATTATATCTTTTAAAAAATGTTGATCATAACAATAATTACTTTTTTGAACAAATTCGTTAATTTTTTCACTCCAGTTTACAATAGATTTTTTCATTCCGAACATACCTCCTTGAATTGGATATAAATGCCACGGATGGTCCCTCATAATATGACATACAAAATCAGATTTTAACCATTCATCTACTGCTAATTTCTCACGTAATAAAATTTTTGTATCAACGTCTCTTGATAAATTAACTTCAACATCAGGATAATCTATTGATTCAAAACGCCACATCATAGGTTTAACTATAGTTAAATCACCACTTTTATATATAATTCGCACATTATCAAATTGTTTTAATTTTTCAATTGTTTGTTTTGGAACAGTTTCTTCATGAACATAAAACCAGCATTGAAAATCAGGATAAAATTCTTTTGCTAATTTTACTTGTCTTATTGAACCAATTAAATAAATTGATTTATTACCCCATAAACTAAAAGAAATTACTTTCATGTAATTATTATATTATTATTATATTTATATAATTTATATAATTTATATAATTTATATAATTATATTATTATATTGAATTGTATATGTGTATTAAAATTCAAAAACAAATTAAAAACGTATAACTATACTAATGTATAATTAATGGCACATATTTGTGAATATTATTACAAAATCGAACGGCAAAATGGTTCTGTTAGTAAGTTAAAGAGAGAAGAATTTCGTAATTGCATTGAAGAATATTACGATGACTTTTTAACAAACGAGATTTATTCAATTTCAAAGATATATAAATTGAAGGAAACAAATAAGAGGTTTAAAATGACGTTGTTTACTACTGAATATAATTTTGAGCCGGAAGATTATATTGAGCATTATAGAAGTTTATCAGAAGACATATATGGTGTTAAGACATTAAATGAATTTGATATTGTAATTATTGAAAAATTTAATTAGTTTTTAATATTCATAATATTTTGCATGGTTGCAGACATTTTGGCATGATTAAATGATTTATTAGTTTGTGTATTTATTTTACGAATTTTATCCGGATATTTATTATTATTTTTGTTGTTTTGAGAAATAATTAGCTGTTTTTTATTGTATTCATTTACCAAATCATTGTGGTTAATTTTTTCGCTAATTAATGTGCCGTTTTTTGCTTTTTGAAATAATTCTTGTCTTTTAATTGAACATGGTTTACATAAACATCCTAAATCTATGTAATGATTATTATCTATATTGGGTAAGTATTGATTTTCTAAACATATTTTTAAATAAACGTCATATTGTTCTTTTGTATATGTTTCAAAATAACTAGTTACTTTTGATTCCCATGTGTTTAAATATTCGTTTCTTTCTTTTTCGCTATAATAATAGGATAAATATTTACATTTTTTAATAGAGTCTAATAAATTTGAAGGAATTTTATATATTTTTTTAAAATTATCGTATAATTTTCCAATAATCTTGTTAGTAGTTTGATAATCATTTATAATGACAATTTCATATCCTAATAAAGATGTTAATATTTTGTTCCATTCACTTGAATCTTTCAATCTTAATTTAATATAATGAATATTATTAACAACCTGATATAAATATTTTTTGTTGAAATCAAAATTGTCTAATTTTGGAATATTATATAACTCAGTGTAATAATCATTATAGGGTAAATAAGGAAAAATAGAATTAAACCGATTAATAATTTTATCAATATTGTAGTTGTTGATATTTTCTTCTGAATTATTGAAATGTTGGCACGCTAAATTTTCAAAAAAATCTGATATATTTCTCTCAATTTGGGTTCTATAAATGTCAATTACGTAAACATTTTTACCAATGTATTTGTTATATTGAATAATTTCATTAATACTTATATTTTGAATTCCGGTAAAAAATTTCAGCATTATTTCATCATGAATGTGAATTATACTAAATGTATTTGAAAGTGAAATTCTTAAAGATGATACTAAACTAGTTGATCCTACTTTAGGCGGTGTGTATACAAAAATAATATTTTTTTTTGTCTCAATTTTGTTTATACTCAAATTAAATATTTTATCATTAGCTTTCTTAATTTCATCTATTTTTTTAAAAAAATCTGGGTTCATCTAATATATTATTATATTAGTATAATAATAATATAATATATTAGATATAATTTATATTTATTATTTAACTAAATGGAAGCAATTGTAGCGCTTGATTTAAATAATGGAATTTCAAAAAATGGTGTTATACCATGGAATTCAAAAAAAGACATGATTCATTTTTATAAAAAAACTATTGGAAATATTGTAATAATGGGTAAAAATACCTATTTTTCAATACCAGAAGAACGAAGACCTTTAAAAAATAGATTAAATGTTGTTTTAACAACCCATCCGCAGTTGTATCAAGATATTAGTAATTCGGCAGTTATTTTTACTAATGATGACAGTATACACATTGATATTTTAAATAGTCAAGAAAAATATAGAAATGTATATCCGTTTTTACATGAAAACTTTAAAGTATTCTTAATTGGAGGAAAACAAATATATGAAAAATTAATTCCATATTGTCATACAATCTGGCTAACACAAATTAAAAAAGATTATAATTGTGATTTGTTTTTGAAAAATGCGTACAATTTTAATAACAAAATGATGGTTACTGAAATTGAGAATGACGACGAGTTAGTAATATATAAATATGAACGTTTTTAATTAAAATTAATTTTAAGACGATGTATCATTAATAAAGTGTTTATTCATGTATTTTTGTAAAGTGAAATAAGTAAGCTTATCATCATCTGATATACCTAGCAATGATTTTAACTTCTCATCTGGTAATATGAATTTTTTATTTGCCTGATTTTGTAGATTATTGTCTTTTATATAAGAACTAAGCGCACTAGTAACTTCTGTTCTTGCGATTTTAGTTCCCTCTTCCTTATTCATAAAAGCGCATAATTCCTTTGTGATTTTAGTTGGCGTAGCAAACCCAGATGGCTTTTTATTTCCCTTGTTTTTATTTTTATTAACTTGAGTTTGTAGCGTCTTCATTTGTTTCTTAACATTTTTCTCTACGTTTTTAAGTTGCTGTTGGATTGTGTTTATTTGAATTCTGAATTGAGATAAACTATCAATAATATTTTCAAATTCATTAAAAATATTGTTGGTTTCGCTTAGATATAGTTCGTTTTTATTTGATTTGCTCATTTTATATACTATATTATCAAGTAAACTTTAAATATGTTTATAAAAATAATTATATTTCATAAACATAGTTTATTTCTTAGATTTTCTTGTCTTTCTTGATTTTCTAGATTTCTTAGACTTTCTTGATTTTTTAGATTTCTTAGACTTTCTAGATTTCTTAGACTTTCTACTTTTTTTAGATTTTACTCTTCTTTTACCACCTTTTCCGCTTGGTTCATCTTCTGAACTATCATCATCTTCATCATTCGAAGAATCATCTTTTGTTTCTTCTTCTTCTTTTTTGGATTTTTCTTCTTTTTTGGATTCTTTTGGTTCTTTTTCTGGTTCTTTTTCTTCTTTTTTGGATTCGTCATCAGAGTCATCATCAGTTTGTGAATCATAATCTAATGTACCACCTTTCTTTTTCATCATATTTTTACAAATAGGACATTTACATTCCATTTTATGTCCGTTTGATTTTTTAGAATTATTCTGCTTTTTGTCTTCTTTAACATTTTTGTTATTTTTACTCTTTTTTTTTAAATCTTTATACATCATATTTTTACAAATAGGACATTTACACTCCATTTTATGACCATTTGACTTTTTACCTCCTATTGAAGTAACTTCTGTCTCGTCATCCTGCGTATTTTCCTCACTCTTTACGTTACTCATTATAATATAAATGTATATTATAAGTTTTTAAAAATATTATTTTATATAAATTATTTTTATATAAAATTAAATTATTCTAAATAATATAAATTTAAGTTCTTGTTTTATTTCCCTTAACTATGGTAGTCCATTCACCAGTCTTTTGAGTTGCCTTTGGTTGCTTATCATTTGGTTGCTTGTCCTTTGGTTGCTTGTCCTTTGGTTGCTTGTCCTTTGGTTGCTTGTCCTTATATTGTCTAGGTTTCTTACTAGAATCATAGGAAACAGGCACTTGTCTAGACATCTTTACGGGTTCAGATGATTCCTCATCCTTGTCTTTATTATAAGTGTTTCTTGACATCTTAAACTCTCTTCGAGTCTCACACATTAGCTTACCACCATTAATTCCTAAAACACTAGTAGCTTGAAACTTATGGGACTCATTTTGAGTAGGACTCAAAGTAAACGAAATATACTCTCCTTGAACTAAATATTTATATTGCTCACTTGACACGCCAATTGCGCTGTGATGAACGAAAACATCGCTTCCCGCTTGTGCTCCGTCAGTAATAGAAATAAAACCATAACCGGCCTTATTATTAAACCACTTTACGCGGCCAGTAAAACGTTCAGAAGCATTTGTTCCTGCGGATTGTGTAACAGAATCTGTAGTAGATGACATTGTTATTATAATTTACTAAAATGAAATACCTTTATATGGTTTTGACAATATATTTATTTTTGAGTTATATAATAAATATGAGAAAGGATAAAACGCTCAACGTCTTCCGGTTTGGATACATCAATGTCAGATTCGTTAATATTTTTAAAATCAAAAAAATCAATATTATTTTCAGTAACATACTCAAAAAAAGGCACTAAATTTATGTATTCTGGTTCTTCAATCGTTTTTAAATCAATGTTTTCATTTTTTGCAATATTAAAAATATATTTAAAAATTAATAATGCAATATATTTTGTCTTTTTGCTTTCTGTTTGAGGTATTTTGTTTACCATTTGAAAAATATTATAGACAGATTTGATATATTCTTCGGTATACTTTGGCATTTAATTAATACAAATATTATATTTATATTATTTATACACATAAAGTATTATTTTACAATTCACAAATTGCGATTTTATCAATTTCTCTCTTGAATATTTCAAATAACTTATGATAATATGGTTTTTCTTCAAACTCTATAGATCGAACAAATTTTATATACTCTATTAAAATAGGTGGTATTTTAGAATTATATATTACATTTGCTTTCATTTCTTTAATTAATGTGTGATCGGATGAATCAATTTTTTGCCAATCCAGCTGACCTAAATAAAAATAAATTAACATGTACCCGAGCGATTCTAAGTCATCTCTTCTACTTAATTCCATAAAATTATGTGCGTTTACACTTGCGTAAGTAGGAGTACCTATAAGAGAGCTAGTTTTCTTCATTTCCATGTGTTTTTCATTATTTAAATAACTTTTACATAGACCAAAATCAATAATATTTATTTTTTTATTTGTGTCGGTTAAACTCAGAAGAAAGTTGTCGGGTTTTATGTCTCTATGTATTAAACCTGCTTCGTGAATCGTTAGCAAAAGGTCTAATACATTTATTCCAATTTGCAGCGTTGTTTTGAGAGAAAACGTACCTTTTTGTTCTTTTATCGCCTCTAACGATTCACCTAACAAATTGAGAACCATATAATAGTTTTGGTTATCTTTACCGTACCATTTGACTTCTGGAATACCTGGTTTATTTGATAAATATTGGTAAATAGTAGTTTCGTTTTTAAGTAATTTAGTTCCGTTATTTATAGGTTCAACTTTTATTGCTACTTTTTCTTCTGTTCTCACGTTTATACCTTGATAAATTGAACCAAATGACCCAGAACCGATTAAATCTAATAATATATATTTTTTCCCAATTAACGCAGTCATTGTGAATTCTAGATAAAAATAGAAAGATAATTTTAAATATATTTTATTATTAATGTAATAATAAAATATTATCTAATATGATAATTGAATTAGTTTCTTCTGCGTCTAGTATTACGTTTGCGGTTAAGTGTCCTTCGTTTTTTTGATTTACCACCACGACCAGACCTTCCTTGGTAACCATAATCACTAAGCCTACCGGATGAAGTATTATTAGAATTACTAAAAGAATTATTATTAGAATAAGATTGTCTCATATTATTTGCGTCATTCGCACTACCTTGATATCCTTGACTCCAAGAGTTATATCTGCTATCAGCACCTGGTGCGGCATCATTCATTCTAAGTTGCCCTAAACTTCGAGGATCGGGGTTTTTTCTTGACATATATATTATATAAAATATTTTTTCTTATAAAAACCAAAGGTTTACACATAAAGTGACTGATTTGTAACAACGTATTTTAACGTTAGATTGGGTATATCTCTTAGTTTACTTAAGAACGCAATATTGCCTGTCAGTTCAGCGATTTTTTCCATTTCACACGAAATATTATTTATCTTCAATAATGCCTTGACAAATTCACCTAAAAATATACCTTTATCGTATTCTAAACGCTGTAAAACAAGCTTACATTCTTCTACGCAATTCGCGCAGCACCATTCTTCGACATAGTTTAACAAATCATATTGAATATAATAATCTGCGCCAGTTTTAACGCCCATATTTGTCTCATTGTCTTCATATTCATTATACATTTTTGCTACTTTACATACAATATCTTTAAGTTCATTGTCATCTGTGTATGGAGTAAAATCTTGGAAACTTTCTTCCACCGAAATATTTGTAAAACAGCTAAATAATGAGACTAACTGTTTTGACGACAAATGGTCGATTGATTTGTCTTCTAATAAGCCGGCAAATACGAGACATTGAACTTCTCTTAATTGTGACGCCATTTTGCCTTTCAATGTTATAATTAGTTTTGCTGCTTCACTTTTTACTTCGTTATCTGTTTCGCTTTTTACTTCGTTAGAGTATTCAATAAATCCATCATCTTCCAGAAAATTTATTACTTTATTCACGTCATTATTAATATAATTCTCTATACTGTCTTCTCTTAAATGTAGCTCATTTAATTCCTTTTGTTTCAGATTATACTTATTGAATATAATAACGTCTTGTTCTACGGATTGATGTTCATCCTTAATTTTTTGTATTTCCTTGTCCATCTCTTTTCGCTTCTTGTTAGCATAACTATCTTTATTAATAAATAATTCAGAAAACCTTTCGACGACAGATTGAGGCGTTTTCAAGTTTTCAACGCATGCTTTTAACCTTTCGCATTCTTTATTACACGCTTCAATTTCAATTAATACTTGTCTCATTTTGCCTTGTAAATCGCCTGTTATCATACTTTTTTTCGCAAAATCAACTAAATTATTGTCTCCATTATCGATTAAATTTAGTAACAAATTGTATGAGATTTTGAACTTTGATGTTAGTGTCTGTGGCTTCCCATTCATCATAGTTTTGTATGCGGTGGCACTCGTTTCGCGAAAGAGGTTGTTTAAGTGTATCACATGACCTACTGTGTCAAGACCAAGTCTGCCCGCTCTGCCACTACATTGAAAATACTCATGTGATTGCAAAGTACGAAGATTTTTACCGTCATGTTTATAAATATCAGTAAACAAACAACAGCGTACTGGTAAATTTATACCAACACTCATGGTTTCGGTACAAAATAATATCTTTATATATCCTTTGGAAAACAATATTTCTGTCATTTCCCTTAATACAGACATTAACCCTGCGTGATGTATTCCAATACCTTTTCTAAGTAATTTCACAGTATTTATGTATTCTGGTAAAATTAAATATTCTTTATAATTAGGCAATTTTCTTATAATTTGGTCGCATTCACGGTCAATAATATGAGGTACTTTTGAATCAATTTCAAGTAAATTAGTAGTTACTTCATGGGCACATATTTCTAATTGTTTTCTTGAAAAAACATAACATAAAGCAGGTAACATTTCTTTTTCAACCAAATATTCAGAAACCTTATTTAATACATTTTGTCTCTTTACTCTTATATCATTGTCGTCAAATAATTTCAACATTTTATTCATTGTTGAGTAATTTTGGTCATTAAACACATTATTCGCATCTTGGATGATGAATGGTTTATCAATGTTTCGTTTTATTTCGTCCTGTGTTGTTTTGTCTTTAAATACCTTGTTAACACCTGATGCTGTGATGAAACTATAATGTATAAGAGGAATTGCTCTGATAAGTTTCTTTGTTAGATAGACAATTTTGTCATCATTTTTTTCTTCTATAATATTTGTGTTTGTGTTTCTGTTTTCTATCCATTGTGCAAATTTTTCAGGATTATCTAATGTAGCTGATAATCCAATAATTTGAATATTTTTAGGTAACATCATTAAAGTTTGCTCCCAAATGTGACCCCTATTTTCGTCACAAATAAAATGAATTTCATCAAATACAACACATGCTAACTCATTTACAATATCCATATCAAATGATGTCGCATTATTCACACAATTTGTTCCGCTTTTAATTTGATATAGTTTATTCAGTAAAATTTCTGTTGTCATTATTAGAACACTCGCATTAGGATTAGTCTTTATATCGCCTGTAATTAATCCAATGCTAATATTCTCGTATTTTTTTGTAAAAGTGTGAAATTTTTCATTCGAGAGAGCCTTTATTGGACAAGTATAAATAACTTTTTTTCCTTGTGACGCAAAATAATCTATAGCAAATTCGCCTGGTAACGTTTTACCTGTTCCTGTTGGTGCAGTTATAAGTACATGTTGTCCTTCGACAATACCTTCAATTGCATATTTCTGAAAAATATGTAATGGGAATTTAAATTTCTCAAAGTGTTCCTTATATTTCTTTTCATTTTCAGAAAGATAATTATTAATGTCACATATTTTAACCATTTGTTTTACTATATATTTTATAGTTTTATTTTTATGTTGTTTGGTAATTTAATATAATTTTCTGAAAGTTTAAATAGTTTAGGAAAATAGTATAAATATTTTATTGTGTATAATATATATATAATTATGCCGAAACTGTGTGGATATGAAAATTGTAGAAATGTATCAAGTTATGGAATAAATTGTGAACCTATTAGATGCAAAAAACATAAGGATGATAATATGAAATTATCAAGTTCTTTATGTAAATGTGGTAAGCAACCAAGTTATAATTTAAAAGGATTAACTGCTAAATTTTGTTCAGATTGTAAGCCTGAAAATGCTATTGATGTAAAAAATAAAAAATGTAATTTTGAAAGTTGCAATAAAACACCTAATTATAACTATGCTAATGAACTAAATGCTATATATTGTAAAACGCATAGCCTTGAAAATATGATTGATATTAATCATAAAAGATGTAATTATAATGAATGTAGTAAAATACCTAGTTTTAATTATGAAGGTGAGAAAGCACCTATTAGATGTTTTATACATAGAGAACCTGAAATGATAAATTTTTTTTTTAAAAAATGTTGTTATTTAAATTGTAAAACAACAGCTTATTTTAACTATGATAATGAAAAAAAACCGATTTATTGTTCTTTGCATAAAGAAGAAAATATGATTAATATTATTAGTAAAATTTGTATACATCCAAATTGTAAAGTTACACCTTCGTATAATTATGAAAATGAAAAAACGCCTATTTATTGTAATTTACATAAAATAAATCAAATGGTTAATGTAAAAAGTAAATATTGTTTATATTCTGATTGTAACTTAAAAGCTAGTTTTAATTATATAAATGAAAAAAGTCCGCTTTATTGCGCAAAACATAAATTTGAAAATATGGAAAATATATTATGTAATAAATGTTTACATGAAGGATGTAAAACACAACCTTTTTTTAATTATAATGGTGAAACCAGTGGAAAATATTGTATAAAACACAAGACATCAAGTATGATAGATGTTGTTGCTCAAAAATGTAAAGCAGATAATTGTCAAACTAGAGCAAACAAAAACTATAAAGATTATTGTACCAATTGCTACCAACATTTGTTCCCTTTAGATCCATTGACTTTCCAAATTCGTTGCAAAACGAAAGAAATAGCAGTCCGTGACTTCATCAACACAAAATTCGAAGGGTTTCAACACGATAAGCCATTATGGTATAATGAGAGTGCTTGTGATTGCACTACTAAACGCAGAATAGACCACCGAAAATTAATTAACGGTACATTATTATGTATAGAAACTGACGAAAATCAACACAAAAGTTATTCAAAGGCAGATGAAGAGGCCCGATATAACGATGTATTCATGGCATATGGTGGAAAATTTATATTCATTCGTTTCAACCCTGACAAGTACAAGGATGAAAACGGAAAGTCCTGTAACCCAATGCTTTTTAATCGCCTTATTGTTCTAGAAGAGGAAATAAATAAACAGATTCAAAGAATAGAAAAAGATGAAAATAATGATTTGCTAGAAGTTATTGAGTTGTATTATGATAAAAATTCTTAAAAAATATTAAAAACATAACGTGTATTAATATAATATGGATAATCATATAATAACAATTTTACAAAATTTTCAAAAACCAGAAGCAAGTTTTTTACAAGATAAAGAATGTCTAATATGCTTAGAACCAATCGATTTAGAAGCGTTAAAAATAGTTAAATTGCCTTGTGGGTGTTCTAATTCAGTATATCATATCGATTGTATACTAAAATTATTACATTCGGGTAAAAATAAAAATTTTTGTCCTCATTGTAAAACCATTTATGAAATTCCTTTACAACAAACACAACAAACAGTAGCAAGACATCAAGTGTTACCATACAATGTATTAAATACAGAAATACTGCCACCAAATCAGCAAATACATAATTTACGAATAAAAATTTTTACAAAAATAGTGATGTTTCATATTTTAACAAATTCAATAATGAATATTAATAGTATAATTATATCAAAAATTTGTGCTGACTATAATGGTTATGAAGTATTACAAGTACTAATGTTATTTTATTTTATGAAATTATTTTTTAATTATTGTATGATATGTTATGCGAAAAATACTTTTGACAAAATAGAAGATTGTTTAATTTATAGTTATACTTTTCAAACAGTATTATTTTTTACATTAATTTATATATTAACTAAAATAAAAAATGATAATAATTCAACATTTTTATTAGTTAATAATTTGTTTTTCAGTTTTATTGATGTGACATTTCGAATAATTAGAGAACATAAAATGAATAATACTGTAAATGTAATTGAATAATTCTTATCAAAATAGGTTTTTTTAAATAAAAATAGAATATAATTATATGAATAAAAATATTTTTTACAACTCATTAATCTTATCTATTGTAATACAAGTATTAACAGGTTTAATAGAGTTTATCGCATTATTAGTTAAAATTCCATATGAATTTAATCTTTTAAAACAATTATTAGTATTGGAATTTATAGTTCAAATTATTGAAGGAACATTTTATATCTGGTTATTTTATAATTTTAATAATGTTGTAAATGCTACACCCAATCGATATTTTGATTGGGCTATAACTACCCCCACTATGTTAATTCAGTTAATTTTTTATTTGATTTATTTACACAATAAAAATAATGGAACGACTGAACAATTAGACTTTTTTAAATTATTTGATGAAAATTTAATAACTATAATACAAGTTATATTACTCAATTGGTTAATGTTATTATTTGGATATTTAGGTGAGATTAATGTAATTCCAATGTTATTAGGTACAATATTAGGATTTATACCATTTTTGATTTATTATTATATAATTTATATAAATTACGCAACATTAAGTGAAACAGGATGGAAAATATTTTTGTATTTCTTCTTTTTCTGGTCTTTGTATGGTGTCGTTTCCGCAATGCCATATTATATAAAAAATACAATTTATAATATTTTAGATTTATTTGCGAAAAATTTCTTTGGAATTTTCTTATCTTATCTTATTTTTTCTGGACAGTATTAATTTTTATTCTGTAATTTCATCTAATACTTTTGAATATTCGACAATTTTATCGTATAACTGTTTTATTTCCTTTTCAATATCCTTTTGGTTACCATAGAGAGTTTTAATTTGAACCCTGCTGTCGCAATATCCCAAGTTAATTACACTAATATTAATGTGTATAGGGCCGTTTTTACACTGTTTTTTTGCCCAAAATATGTCTTCGCCTACAGTATACCCGAACGCTACGAACCCTCTTAGAAAATCTGGCAAGAATAGCTCGATGTCCTGCTTTTTCGTAAAACAATGAAACGCTACTGGTTTCATATTTCGATAAAGATGGGCGTTAAGACGAAGATTGATCATTATTACATAAACTTTTTACACTTCACGAAAAATAAAAAAGTAATTCAATTTTTTATTTTAATATTTTTATATTATATAAATGGATAGTGAAGGTAATCCGTTACAAATGGGTAAATATTATAGACTACCAAATCTACCCGGTGTTATTTCTTTCCATAACCGTCCATCACAATATATAGGTTTAAATGGTCATGAACCTGGTTCATATTTGTTTAAAAAGAAACAACTAAATGGTGAAAATAGAATAGAAGAAAGACGAATTGATACGGAACAACAACGTCCAACTCTGTATCCTTATGTATCTTTAACAGATGATGAATTTGAAATAGATGGAGGAAAAAGGAAATCTAAAAGGAAATCAAAGAAATCTAAAAGAAAATCTAAGAAATCTAAAAGGAAATCTAGAAGAAATTAATTTATAAATAGTAAAGATAAAGATAATTTTATTTCATATTTGTGTCTAAAAACACGACATATTTACTGTGTCCGATTTCACAAAGCTTATATATTTCACTTAAATGATTTACTTCTTCTACTTGTATATAAAACCCTCTCCTAAAATAATAATAAAATCCGTCATGTTCAATCTCTTCCCATTTATCGTTAATTGGGATAGGATAGGACACTGGACCTACATGATTTACTTGCTCACGTAACATGACGATTATATTTTTAATTATTTGAAATCTGGATTCAAAATCAATAAATTTAGTTTTTTCTAAAAAATCCGTGGTTTCGTTCACAAAATCATATTCATTTAATTGTCCTGATTTTATTCTGCCATTGAGCTTACCAATAATATATTGGAATAAATTAAATAATTTTTTTGGGTGTTCAATTAGAATTTCAAAAATCTCCTTAAAACTTTTAATATTTGGGAAATCAATATAAACGTCTATGTCAAATTTTTCTCGAGTAGCCTCCGCGCATAACTCATGAACAAAATTATATAAATTACTATTTATGCTTATACAATCAAAGTTTGGTTCATCGATTTTTACCATATAATGATCTTCGCCAATTATATACCATTCCCATCCAGGTCTTGGGCAAGGAGGCGGACTGGAAATGTAATTGTATGTTCCATTTTTAAAATAATAATACTGCGAATCGTATATTATTTCGTCCCATTCATCATCGTTTTCTCTTTGAATATTTAGCGGTCCAATTACGTTGGTGTTCATTTTATATTTTATGTATATTTAATTATTTTATAAAAAAAGAATTTCAATTTTTTATAAAAAAAGAATCATTGTTTAAATCTTTTATTTGTTTTATTTGGTTGTTTTTAGAATTATTTTATTTGTTTTATTTGGTTGTTTTTAGAATTATTTTATTTGTTTTATTTGGTTGTTTTAGAATTATTTTATTTGTTTTATTTGGTTGTTTTAGAATTATTTTATTTGTTTTATTTGGTTGTTTTAGAATTATTTTATTTGTTTTATTTGGTTGTTTTAGAATTATTTTATTTGGTTGTTTGTTTATTCATCAAAATACTCAACTAGGTCGCCAAGGCATTCGTATAGTTGTGCGTATACACATAGTTCTTGGAAGGCATCTATTGTCGTTAATACAGGTTCATAATGTGCTATTTCAAAATCCATTTTTACTCTCTCTTCGCGGTGTTTTTGATATTCCCATATTTGGCAGACGCGACAATCTTCTCCTTTGTCACAAGGATACCAATAGTCTTCACATGATTCCCAACATCTTCTATTACAGTATTGATGTTGTTCTTCATCAAACACCGCGTTTTTTATATGGGTGCCACAATAATGACAATGAGTTTGGTATTCGATTGCCTCCTCGATGGAAATTTTGTGGCATGCCGCATACTTGGATAGTTGCATTTGTTGTTCCTTGGAGTATTGTTTAAGTAACTCGGTGTCGTCAACACATTGAACGCAGATCCAATTGTTATTATGAGACCTAAGGCGCATCCAATCTGTTTCACAATTGCATTTTTCGCACAGAGATACCTCATTAACGTCATCATAAATTTCTTCATCGAATTGGCTAGCCAAGTTGTTCATTTCGTTATAATCGTATTTGTCGTATTGGTCGTTTTCGTAAATAAGTTTGTTAAAGTGTGTCATGGTACTAAAAGTATATATTTATTATTTTATACATTTCTAAAAAAAATAAAAAAGTATTTCAATTTTTTATTTTTTACAAAATAGTGATTTACATACCAAATACCTAAGGAGAAAGAGTTTTGACTTTAGCTTCATGCAGGAAAAACACGTTTTTTTTGTTTGTTGGTGAATGCCTCAGTGAATCCCTCGGTGTGTGAGTAAATGCCGAAGAAAGCCATAAGAATCAATAAATATGGGAATAATACGAGGAACCATGCCAAATAGGAGAATCCCTTGTCGCACAAACATGCTAGAATAAGAGTCCAAA
>Ga0214919_10003277_pt1 | contig 24621 bp, 27 predicted proteins | sample LL1503_MetaG_FD_177994 | JGI IMG/M metagenome (GOLD analysis project Ga0214919, IMG submission 177994) | Freshwater microbial communities from Lake Lanier, Atlanta, Georgia, United States - LL-1503 | ecosystem: Environmental > Aquatic > Freshwater > Lake | place: USA: Georgia | collected... | reverse complement strand
TTCGAGCCGTCCGCATCCACATCGTCTTGCGTGCGGATTTTGTCAGGCTCCACATTCACCCGCGTCCCGTCCGCCAAGAGCGTGTAAGCCTCGAGCACCTCGACGTTCTCCAATGTGCTGTTGTAAGTGATGCGCTGCTCGCCCAACATCTCAATCCCCTGCTGCGTCTCGATTTTTCTTTGCACTTCGGTGAGGGTGACCGAGGAGCCGTCTTTGTTGACGTGTATGGAAGTGACTTCTCGGACGGAGCTGAAGGACGGGCGGTATTGGGCGGCTACGGGGAGGCCGAAGAGGACTAGGGCTATTAGGAGGGGTTTTACGAAGGGGTTCAAGGATTTGGGCATGCGGTGACTATCGCTTACCTTTAAAGATGATGTGTAGGACTAAGCTTAAAGCGGCATAAATCATTTTTAAATCCTTTAATTAAGGCTCATAGCCGATTTTTTTTGCATGGAGGTTTGTACACCCATAAATTCATTGACGAAATAGATCATTTCATGAAGCTCTTTTTCATCGGCATTGACGCAAGTCAAGGTAGCAGTCTCCATGTCATCTTCTCGCATGAAAACTGCAGCTTTTTGATCTTTTTGTATGTAGCAACGCATGAGACGATTCACTAAAAACGAAAAGTGATCTCTTTCGCCCTCGCTCATTACAAGCATTGCTTTGCTGATGTCACCTAATAGAGAGTTATTTTTCATGTCACTCCTTTTTACTGAGAAATGACTTTATAAAGGGGCAAGCTCATGGTGTGAGCTTATAAAAATTATTCGACAAGCGCCTCGATAGCAAAATCAGATTTTTTACGCTCTAGGCTACGTCTATAAGCCTTTGGGATTAGTTTTGCGCCCTCAGGCGAGAGGTAATCTTTATGAGGTTTAGTTCCAACCCGTCCGAGATCCAATCTGTCACCGTCCCAGCAAGATTGAATAGTTTCGTCCGTATGGACGATTCCTCCACTGTGATGCCGAATAGCATGGCAAAGTTTGTCCAACTGATGAGGGGCTAGACTGAAATGGCTGTGATTTAAGGATGCAGCAAAATCAGCAGCCCGCTGTCCGTGCTGGTAGTCAGTACCCTCGCTATGCCTTTGACTATCGTGCAAAAAAGCAAATAGCTCTACAACCAATAGATCAGCACTTCTTATTTGTGCAATTTCTAGTGAATGAACTCGCACCCTAGCCCAATGACTAGGGCCGTGGTAGCCGTCTATGTCTAGCCTGAATTGGTCTAGGACCATAGTCAGCAACTCTTTACGATCAAATTCCATGGCGTTTCTATTGATTGACTATCGTTTTAAGGATTTTTAGATGAAGAGTGAGCAATTAAATCATTACCAATTAAGTTTTGCAGACCCAGTGAGTCCCCTTTTCATTCTGGCTAGTGCCTTAATTTCTATTTGTCTAATTCGTTCCTTAGATTCGATAGATTCTTTTTTAGCTAAATCACTAGCCTCTGCCGCAGTACTTTTAGGGACTATAAAAACACACAACCCTTTTTCGGCAGCCAATCTCAACTCAGATGCCGTTTGGGTATAAAAAACTAATTTTTTGCAATCACCGCAAAATCGAATTCCTTCTTGCTCAGTTTCAGCGAGTTGGGTCCAATCTTTATTGCAGATGACTTTCATTTTGCATTTGGCTTGTTTAAGTAACTTCTTAGCTGTCATAACTACAACATCCTTAATGCAGCGACCCATTGATGAATTTAATTGCGTATTCTCTAAATCTCTGCCAAACCACGTCTTTGTTACTGTGCGCACTTGGTGTGTTTGAAATCACTAGATCTCTTAGTTTTTTCTTTAATTTAATACTTTCTAATGAACCCGGATTTCTATATGCCCATTCACATCCATACATAGTGGCAGCCATTTCAGCAGCGTGCTTTAGCTGGCGATGGCCAAAGCCAACAGGCCCGTATTGGGTTACGTTGAACGATTCACGCAGATGTTCTTCGGTATAGATCATTTGAGCTCCTTAAAGTTAACGAAAAAAGGTTTTAGGTAAATTTGTTGTCCCTTAATTAATCTTACAGAGTTTCTTGAAATTTACGCACAATGTACGTATACTATTTTTATGTACGAATCACCTGAGCCGGAAAAAATTAAAGCCCTGAGAGAAAGATTTGGGCTAACTCAGAGTGAAGCTGCAACGCAAGTTCATGTAAAACTAAGAGCTTGGCAATGGTGGGAATCAGGTAACAGAAAAATGCCTATAGGACTCTGGGAACTTTTTTTAATAAAAGCTGATCATCACCCAAAGTACAAACTTGTTCATAAGAAGACTGAAAAAAGTGGAATAAATTTGAACTTTAATCTCTAATCTAGTTAACAGAAAAATCTCATATTGATTTTCCTTAGCTTGTGTTAATTTAGTTTTAGTTGTTAACGTAGGAAAGAACAGCTATTACTTCTGTTATTCCCGAAATATAACCGTCTTCAATACGCTTAATATTATTCAGGTGCATCTCTCTTTTTGCTTTGACAAACGATGTTTCTGCTAGTAATTTCTTCAAAATACGTGACAAATCAACACATAATTTTTTATTTGATTTATCCAAAGTTTCAATTTGTTTTTTTAAGTATTTAACCTCTGCTTCTAACAAATTATTTTCTTTTACCAAATCTTTAAATTCTTTACTTTTTGTTACTGAGGTTAAAACCGATTTCTCTGCTTTTTCATTTGCAATCGTTTTGATAGCACGAAGTTTTGAGTTTTCTTGTTCAAGTAAAAGGTATTTACGCTTTTCAGTCTCTAGAGCATCTGATTGTTGAGATAGTCTAAATTGTAAAGATGCAAGTTGCTTCTCAACCACTCCAACTCTTCTTGCTTCAAGCGCTTTTTTTTCTAATGCTAAAGAAAGATCGCTTTTTAAATTGCTATTAGTAAATTTTGGTTTATAAGTTACAACAACGTTCCCATGCTTATTTACTGACTTGTCAGTAACTTGCGGTAATTGATCTTTTAAAATTTTTTTCATCTTAAAACCTAAAATTATTTAATTATTTGGATACCTCTAAATTTCTCAAATTCTTTCAATTTATTTTTATTGAAAAGTTGATTAAGTCTTTTCAATAAGGAGTCTTTTTATTGGTATTTCTCAAACTCCTAAACTGCACATTAATTGCTCGTATTTCTTTTTCTTTTCATCATCTGTGAGCAACTCTAACTCTTTAACGAGTATCTCTGACTGAGCAAGGTATCCAAGGAACGCTTTGAAAGTACAAGAATCAATTTCAAAGTAGCTCTGGTAGCTCCCACAAAAATTCTTATCTTTGAGTTTTCATCTAATTGAGCAAAATCAATTTCCGTTAGAACAACACAAGGTGCAGCCTGTCCTTTAAATCGATGGACCGAGTCAGTAGTGATGTCACCATCGCAGTATTCTGGATTCCCAAATACATCATACTTACCTTGGATTGGAGAGCGGAGCAAATGCTTTCCAATTTGAGTAAAAGGAGTAAGAGCAGAACTCTCGCGACCTCTAAAGGAAAGTAACGCCACATGCTTTGAATCAAATCCAAGCTCAAATGCTCGGTCAAGTGCTTCGATAGTTCTAGGAATCAATTCACTTTGATTCTCATAGGTTAGAACTTCAACATCTCCACCCTCGATTGGACTAGATGAAGCTATCGGGGGAGAAAGAGCTAGGATCTCGTTAATACCGCTTAGCACACGCTTGGGGCTGCGAAAGTTTTCATCTGATCGGATAGTTACCCATCCATCAAATGGCATACGCTCTCTGGAGTAGACGTTTTGAAGTGGATCTTCAAGCCACCAAGCCTTTCCGTTTGAACGCAAAAGACGCAATAGATTTGCTGCCCAAGATGGTTTGAAATCCTGTCCCTCATCAACAATTAAATCGTCGAACATTTGATCATCTGTTGGATGATAGTTATCTAGGATTAATTCCATTTGGGTGAAAGGCCCAGGCTTTTGATGATCTATCGGAGCACCTAGCAATTTAGCAACACGATCGCCTAGCTGGTGATAACCGGTAACTAGCCCACCCTCGGGAGCAACTTTTGCGACGTGATCTGCAAGAGAGCGGTTGTAACAAACATAAAGAGGTTTGCGGCCTTGCTTGATGGACTCTCGATAAGCTGAAAGTGCCAGTTGAGTTTTACCCGATCCAGCAGTTCCAACGACTCTTAATCGAAACGGGGAAAAATCAATCTTTTGTGCCCACTCAGACAATCCTCCCGAGACGCGTGTATACATCTTGTCTGTCTGTCCGATGACGGAATTGACATCCGGGACGATTTCTAAAAGATCACTTAAGAATTGATGCAGCAAGTCTTGAATTTGAGTATTTGCTTCCTCTGAGGGAATTATTGATTTGATGATTTCTACCAATTGGTCTTTACGTGTGGAGTCCACTATCCGCTTTGGATCTATTCCAGCCGACCCTAATTTCTTAACTTTGTAATCAGGACAATAAAGTATGGAGTCAACGAATACAGAGTTTCCTTTAAGTGCTTGCTTTAAGCGGTGTTGAAGTCCGTGAGCATTTCGAGCGATCTGGAAAGGAACGTTCTTAGACTTTTCAGAGTATTTCTTTTCAAGCCCCTCCTGTGTTTCTTTTAGATATCCAGTCTTTTGCTCTATCAAAAGCATCTTTCCAGATGGGCCTATGACCGCGAAGTCAATCTCGCCGTATATGGCGTAATTCTTACTTTCAATATTTGTCCAATGAACACCGTGATAAACGGTATAGCTGTCATCTAGTCCTTTACCAAGGATCTCTAAGGTCTCAAGCTCTCTGCCAATGTCAGCAAGTGGGTTGAGTTCTCTCCAGCCGCTTGGAAATACTTTTGCCATCTTGGTGCCTTTTATTCAGTTATCAGAAGGATACACAATTTAGTTACTGGATGAACGATCAGTTTGCTAGCTCACGCTCTGAGCTTTAAAGAGTGGATTCTTATATGCCCTATTCCACTTCCACTCTTCTATGCAAACTTACCCAACACGAGAGGCTTGGCTATTAGCTGCTATTGAATTGCTGCGCCCCTTGTTTGCGCAAAAGAATTATGTCGTTCCTCCATGTCAGGTGTCTTGTGGCTTCACGAGCACAGGCGTTCGCAGTGGGCACATTGGTCAGTGCTGGTCTACCAAGAGTTCAGTAAATGGAATTAATCAAATTTTCATCTCTCCCACCCTGGGTGAAGCTTTTGACGTTATCGATACCCTGGTACATGAACTAGTACACGCTGTGGATGACTGTCAGAACAAGCACGGTAAAGAATTCAAAAAGATTGCATTGAAGATGGGACTAAAAGGTCCCATGCGTAGTGCAGATGCTGGACCTGAATTAAAAGTAGTTCTAACGGATCTACTTACCAAGCTTGGTCCCTACCCTCATGAAAAACTCAAAGTTTCAATGCAAAAGGTGTCACGTAGTCCGCGTCCAAGAGCGGTATGTAAGAAATGTGGGTATCAAGTCCCGATGTTTAAAAAGTTCCTTTCTTACGGCCCACCGATTTGTCCAAAAGACAAAGTGGAAATGGAGCAACTTGGCGATTGGGAGGAGATTTGATGCCCATCGTCCTGATTTGGATTTCTAGTCTGCTGGTGAACCTCAGTCCACAGGCTATCCAACGAACAACGAGTTTTGACTCGTCTACAGATCCTAAGACGAACTCATCAATTGTCATAGGCGTTCAACGCTATATGCAAATGGAGTTTGGCATTAAGCCAATACCAACAAAGCGCAGTCGTCGGGAGGTCATGGCTGCGTGGCTTCAATCAGTAATAGCTGAATAAGTCGGTTTAGCACCTCCAAAACAACATTAAAGGAAAACTATGAAAAAGCCAATGATCATTTTGTCGCCGCGCAAAGCAGCTGTTTCTTCGCAGGGTGGGTATTTAGATATCGTGGTTCGAGTTCAAGCACCCGACCGCGTAGAAGAAATCAAGCAGGCCCATATCTCTAAGCGTCTGGCCTTGGTTTTAGACCGTTCAGGCAGCATGAGCGGGCAACCCTTGGCCGAGGCGTTGCGCTGTGTAATGCATATTGCTAATTACCTCACCCCACAAGACGAGATGAGCTTAGTGGTCTATGACGATAAGGCGGATGTTTTAGTGCCTCTGAGGAAAGTAGCCGGTGTCACGGAAATACAGCGAGCAGTCGACCATGTCACTGAGGGCGGCAGCACTGACCTTTTTGCGGGCTGGGAAACGGGTGCAAAACAATTAGAAGGTGGAGCTGAAGGCGCGATCTCACGCGTGATCTTGCTATCTGATGGTCAGGCCAACCGTGGTGAAACAGATATCGATACGATTGAAGAGCACTGCAAACGCTGGCTACAAAAAGGCGTAAGTACAACCACAGTGGGATTGGGGCGAGGTTTTAATGAAGACTTGATGAACGCCATGGCTCGCGCAGGAGGTGGCCAGCAGTATTACGGCCAAACGGCGGAAGATTTGTATGACAGCTTCGAAGAGGAGTTGTCCTTGTTGCAAGCCATGTACTTGCGCAAGATCAGCCTTAAATTTAGCCCTGCAGCTGGGGTGATAGTCGAGGTTCTTAGCAATGCCGTACAAAACCCAGATGGCTCTTACCGACTCAATGATTTGGCTTGGGAATCAGAAGCATGGATGGGGGTTCGCTTACACATCAGCCCCAGCGCAGCCGGCTCTACCCGCGATTTACTAGCCATGACACTATCTGGCACGGACATGGATGGCAACACCCTAGAGCAAACAGCCCCTATGCTTCAGCTGCCGGTTATTGAGGCTGCTTTATGGAACGCTATGGCGGCTGATGATCTGGCGGACCGAAGATTGCTAGAACTTGAGTTTGCAAAGGCATCCGAGGAACTGCGCAAAATGGCTCGTGAAGGCGACCGAGAGGCTACAAGACGCAAAATGGCTGAAATGGATGCCCGTTTTGGAGAGCATCCATGGCTCAAGGCCAAAATGGAGGTCTTGCACCGCCTAGCAGAGGAAGATATGGAGATGATGATGAAGGAAGCCCACTTCTCGGCCTCTCGCTCAATGCAGCGTTTGGTTGCAAGAAGTGAGATGCTGTTCTGTAAGGATGAGACTGAAAGTGTTGAGATGCCCTCTTTCTTGCGAAAGAAGGTATCTGAAGGCAGAGGCCGTCGTACCCAAAAATAGGAATTAAAACTATGGCGCAATTTGACCGGATCTACCAATACAAGTCGATGTTCAGACGCAAGCGTCTGTTGTCTAAACAAGAGATTTTGGATGAGCTCGAAATCTCTGAGGCGACGTTTAAACGTGACCTAGACAAAATGCGCGATGTCTACAACTATCACATCGAATATGACCGGTTTGAAAACGCCTACAAACTCGTAAACCTAGACAACACTTACGAGTTGCCTGGGCTCATGTTCACTCATAAAGAGTTGTTGGCATTACTAACAATTCAAAACATGATTACCGAACTAGAGCCCGGCCTTTTAGGACCACGGCTTCTTCCATTACAAGAGCGGTTGTCAGAAATTCTAGAGGCTGAGGGCATAGATTCGGAGGCATTAAGCAAACGAGTTAGAGCCGTTCATGCTGGAAAACGACGACTAGAACTCAAATGCTTTCAATTAGTTGCACAAGGAACGATAGAGCGTAAACGTCTAAAGATCAAACATTTCAACCGTTCGCGTAATGAGCATACGGATCGTGATATTTCTCCGCAACAACTTGTCCACTATCGAGACAATTGGTATGTTGATGCTTGGTGCCACAAGCGAGAAAAACTTCTGAGTTTTTCTGTAGATGCAATTACAGAGTGCCAGATGCTAGATGTTGCAACGAAGGATGTCAGTCAAAAAGAAATCAAGGCCATCATGCAATCAGGCTACGGAATATTCGGGGGAGAAGCTAAGAACTGGGTCAAACTCAAGTTTTCTCCAATACGAGCAAGATGGGTACAAGACGAACAGTGGCATCCTGAGCAAAAGATATCCAAGCATAAGGACGGCTCATTGACTCTGGAAGTTCCATATTCAGATGAGAGGGAGTTACTTGCTGATGTACTAGCTTTTGGCTCAGACGTAAAAGTTTTGGGCCCTAAATCATTTAAAGAAAAGCTAATAAGTTCATTAAAAGAAACTCAATCGGTCTATCAAAATGAAGACTCGGAATAGTTTATATTTTCGAAATTTCTGCTAATTTGTAAAAGTACTAATTTATGAATGATGCAACGTACATCACTGAATCTTTAGCGAGGGGATTAACTACCCGGTTTTTCAGAGAGATGGACGAGTTTGCAACTAAAGCGGAATTACAGCTTTTAACAAAAATTCCGAAAATTAAAGACAGAAACTCATACAAAAAATATATCCAAGAAGTGAAGAGATCACTTGGCGAAGCTATTTTGGTTGACTATTTGGGTGGAAGTAACTCAAAGCCATACTTTGCCTTGGATTTAATGGAAATATACAAAGAAAGGGAATTTAATGAATGGAAGGAGAAATGCTTAACAGGCAGTACTCTAATCTTTTCTTATGACCCTAGAGTATTTGACACTTTACAAGCAAGGTACACGTTAAGTGAACATGCTATCTTCAGATTATTTTGCAGAACAAAGCCTAATCTGATTGGTAACATTGTCGACTACAAATACATATTGAGACAGCTAAAGCATGTGCCTCTTTGGTCAAATTTCTGGCAGTTACAGTATTTTTATGATGAAGATACCATCCCAAAAATAAACGCGTTTTTGCCGGCACCTAATGGATTATTTTTAGGCGAATTTAATAAGGAAAAAAGATTGATCGACGTAAGAACGTTCATAAGTGACAATCAACTTTCTGAAAAGCAATACGCTGCAAAATCTGCGCTGTTAAAAATAGGAGAACCATATTTAAGTTCACCACTAAGCTTTGCAATTGCAGTAGCCGGTCGCTTTGACTTCCCATCAGCAATACAAAATAATATTTGCTATGAAATTTTTAATAGCAATGAATTCAGAAACATTAAAGATAATTTATTTGAGCGGGTTGATGATGATAATCAGCGAGCATCAATCAAAAATAAATTTGAACTAAAAATAAAAGAGTTTGCAAGCTTCACAAATAAATCAATAATCGACCAAGTGAAGAAGGATATTCGAGGTGCGCTTATTGAATACAAGACAGGTCAATATAAATATCTAGCAGAGCACCCTAAAAAATTAAGGTAGTTAACTTCCTATAAGCTTTTTCTTACTAAAACCAACATTAGTTTTGGCAAGCTTGAAACATGAGCTTGATAACCACTACTATCAAAATAAATTCTAGGAGATCAATTATGTCGTTTTGGCAACTTTTAGGTCAGCTGGCAGTGTCAGATGAAGGGAAAACTATCCAGCAAGTCAGTGACACAATTAGCGTGAGTAGCGACGGAACCACCTACACCCGTATGGGATCAACTACAGTTGGATCTGACGGATCCATATTCACTCAGATGGGCAACTTTAGTACCGATGGAAGCGTGAGGATGGGGTGCACTACAACTGGGTTGGGTGCAGTATTCAACACCGACGAAGAATAGAAATAGACGCAATGCAAATACTATACGTAGATATGGACAACGTGCTTGTGGACTTTCCATCTGGAATTGACCGAACCCCCACGGAGATTCAAGCCAAATACGACGACCGACTCGATGAAGTGCCGGGCATCTTCAGTTTGATGGATCCAATGCCTCATGCCATTGAAAGCTATAACTATCTCGCGAGTCATTTTGATACATACATTCTTTCAACCGCACCTTGGAACAATCCAAGCGCATGGTCTGACAAATTACTCTGGGTACAAAAATATCTAGGTCAATCTGCCTACAAACGACTAATTCTGTCGCACCACAAAAATCTTAACGATGGTCATTACTTAATTGACGATCGAACAAAAAATGGTGCAGATCGTTTTTCAGGCGAACATATTCACTTTGGCACTGAAAAATTTCCAGATTGGATTTCCGTTGTCAGGTATTTAAAAGAAAAAGTCTAACTACCTGCTATCAATCCTGAATTTATGATTTCTCTAGCCTTAGTTCGAGCATATCTATGTATCTAAGGAATGCATTGATTTTTTCACATCATTTTTAACCAATCATCTAATAAGAAAGAGACATACCGAATTGGTAATTTATGGCCTGCTTCTTTGACTATTGATATCTTAATTTTTAATAGGTCTGCTAACTTTTTAACGCTATCTGGATTACTTTGCCAATCCTCAGCTCCAACATGAATTTGGCAATTAAGCGGGGTTGGAAATAAGCCAGAGCTTGCTAGCTCCATTAGTTTTCCTGCTCTAGGTGGAATAAAGTTCATCATTTTTTCATCATCAGAAAACTCACCAACAATTGGTGATAGAAGCAAAACTTTCCCAGGAAATGGGTCTAGCAGCGTCTGTGCATGTAAGAACAGATAGGCCCCAAAAGAGTTTGCAATTACTTTTGAGTCTTTTGACCAAAAAAACTTAAGCAGATCTTCCGATATGGTTTCAATCTGATCTTGAAATGGAAGATGATTAAATTCATCAACCGTTGCTCTTCCAGTGATTTCGAATCCCCTTGCAAGAAGAGCTTGTCCAAGCCCCGCATTGAGTTGTCCACCTCTTCCCGGAAGGTAATAAATTGATTTGTCGGAGTCCATGAGAAAAGTATGTTTGTATGAATATGTAAAAGACTAAGCTACAGAACCAGAGCTACGACATAAATCTTTTAACCATTTAGGTTTTTCTGGACAATTGGTGTCCAGCCAATCAATTGCTTTTTGGTCGCCAAGAGAAGCTGCTTTAGAAATCAGCCGTTTCGCTTCTTCTCGACTGTAAGTGACACCCTTACCTGCCTCGTATAAAAACCCGAGCTCTCGCAATGCTAAATTGTTGTCTTGTTCTGCCGCCATCTTCAGCCAGTGCAAGGCCAATTGGACGTTCTCTTCTACCCCCATACCGTCTAAAAACATCATTCCTAGATACGCTTGTGCCTCAGAGTCGCCAGCTTGCGCCGCTTGTTTGAGCCATTTAGCTCCTGCAGGAATATCCTCTTGGATACCCTCACCCCACATATACGCTGTAGCTACTTTGTATAAGGCGCGGGTGACCTTTTTATTTGCCGCCTCCATAAAGCAAGCAAATGCAAGTTCATGGTCTTTTTCCACTCCATGTCCGTTTTGGTAGCTAACCCCTAACAGATACGTTCCCCATGAATTCCCTTGCAACGAAGCCAAGTGGAAGAGGTTGTGGGCTTTGACTTGGTCTTGCTCAATAAATTCACCAGACATATAAGCTGAACCTAATTCGGCTTGACAGTCTGCATTACCTAAAGAAGCCCCTTTTTGCAGCCATTCAATGGCTTGTTTAGGGTTTGTCTCGCCACCCTTCCCCGTTTTAAGTGCAGTAGCCAGATGCTCCATTGCAGGTTTATGCCCTGCATTAGCTGCTACTTTTAACCAAATTAACCCTTCCGCTTGTAATTCAGAAGTCTTTCCGTAATACATCAGATGCACACCTAATAATGTTTGCCCCGGCTCATTACCAAGCATTGCACTTCTGCGCATGTAAAGAACAGCTTCGTCCTCAGTTTTACGATCGTTTACAAGAATCCGCGCATAAGAGACGCAAGCAAGAGCGTCGCCTAAACGGGCCCCCTTTTTCGCCCAATACTTTGCTTGCTCTAAATCTATATCATTTACAGAAGAACCGTATAGGTATCTGTAAGCTAAAAATGTACAAGCGCTGCTTTCACCTTTTTCGGCTGCAGATTTAAGTTCTTCTAACGCGCTTACTTTTATAGAGTCAGATTCAGACTGGGTAAATAAATGGTGAGCATAGCTGTACTTGGCATAAGGCTCTTGTGAACTAGCACCCTTTGATAAATGTTCTTCGTAATTGGGTTTATCAAAGTCTGCCCAAAAACAATGTGCATAAGAGTCGCCCATATCGCTTGCTTGTCTAAACAACGATACAGCTTCACGCTCGTCACTTAATGCAACATGACGGGCTAAATAAATCAGACACTTCGTACAACCGGCCGCAGCACCCTTTTTGTACCAATCAATTCCTAAAGCTTCATTTTTTTCAACACCGTAACCTAGGCGATACCAACGTCCTAGGTGGAACATGGCTAATAAATTACCTCCCTCGGCGAAATTGATAACAGTAGCCACCACCTTTTCAAAGCACCTGGAAGAATCTTTCGATCCCCAAAATTGCTGCAATTTTTCATAGGCTTCTTCTTGCTTTGCGTAAGTGCAGTAGCTGAAGTTCAAATAATCCACAAAATCGAGCGGATTTGTGCTGTCTTTCATACATTGCCAAATGAAATGATCAAGGTCCTGATCTGTCAATATTGCTTCCATCTTTCACCCTTATATTTACGAGTTAAGAATAGACTTTGACAAGCTCACAGAGTGAGCCAGTGCTCATAGTACTAACCTACTATTTAAACCATCGCTATTGAATCTATGTGGTTTTTCCAAGCCTGAAAGATCATCACCATAGCTAGGGTATCGAGTTCGCAGTAGCGAAGCAAGGCTTGGTTTATCTTTTCACGAGTTTCAACTGGCATGTCTTCAAATTGCAATCGTGCGTAAGCAGTAGCTGCTGCGCCGCCCTCAGCAATCATGAGCTCATCTGGATCCTCCTCAGGCGCCAGTTCTTCGCCGATTAGCGTAGTACCGTAATCTTTTAACAATTGGTAAGGGTCAGTAGCAATGCCATGTCCGTTATCAACCCACCACTGAAAATTTAGGTAGTTTTTACTCGGTATCCCTTTCTCTGACCCATAGACTGGCTGACTATATTTTGTACGTAGCAATTCAGACGAGTTGAGAACTGCGGGTAATACTTTTTTTATTGAACTACTTCCCTTGGTGGAGACGTGAAAGTAAGCGTCCTTACTTAATTGGCATAGGTCGTACAACTGCCGATTTCCACCATTTACAAGCGAGCGAATAAATTCAATTAGCGAAGCTTTATCTGAGAGAGGCTCAGGCGAATTCTCAAGCTGATCGATGATCTTTCTCAGGATGGTATTTTCATGGTGACTCCACATGAAAATGGTTCCGTAGTCCTTATCTAGTTCATTTTTTAGAGCCTGTGCGAATTTGAAGTTAGGAAACTCTGACGGATCCGAAAGTAAGAATTCGCCTATATGCGCAACTGTCCCATCCTCGTACATAACGTGATGAGAGAACTGAAAGGCTACAGGCTCATAAGGACGCATCCCAGAATGGAACGGAATCGCAACAGTGCTTGTTTCGAAATCAATGAAATGATACGGATATGTCCATCCATTTATCTCCTTCTTCATTAAATTCTTAGCAATCCAAAAGCCTCCTTCATCTTCTTCAGGAGGGATGCCGCAGATTTGCATTAACTGGCGCTCAGAAAGCGAAAGCTTCTCACCTTCACTATTAGTATTGATCTCTCCAGCGGCAGATTGAATTCGAACTTTGCCCTGGGAAATCAACAAATCTTTTTTTCTGAAGTTATAAATATCTAGCACTGTGCCTTCGGCAAAGTCAGATTCGGTAAAGTTGTAAGCCTCAGCCCAACATTCTTTAAATCCACTTCTTAATCCATCCCCAGGAATAGATTTAAATTCACAGGAACCACAATGGCTACCAGGCAGGGGAGGAATTTTTTCATCAGCTTTATATGCAGCTGCCCATTTATTCGCAAGTAGTGGTAATTTTTCTTTATAGCTAAGGTACTCGACACCCTCTTCGTTGATCATCTCAACGAATTCATCGGTACTAACAAGTGCAAGTATGTTTTTATCAAACTGCAAATCTCTAGCCTTGGGGCTTGTGATGACCTTGGATCTTTTTCCGTCGCGAATAATTTTGAATAATTGATTCAAGCCACTCACCTGAATTTGGACAGATTTATCAGGCATCATCAAAAATGTTTTTAATGAGGCCCCAGGGAAAGCTGAACGAAAAACATGGGCTTGAAAGGCAACGTCCTCAATGTAGGGGCGCATGCCAGAGGAAATTTCTCCGCGGGCGCCTAGTATTTTTGGATTCTTTGAGTCATAAGACTTTGCCTTGACTTCAATTAGCTGATAGTCGTGGCCGTCCTTAACCAAGATATCGACCCTTGCAAATAGATCACCAAATCTGATCGCAGGCTCGAAAAGCGTAACCTTTTCTTGCTTAAGCATTTCTAGCGTTTTAGTTTCCGCTTCCTCGTGATTGATTGACTCAATCTCAATGCCCTCTGGATATAGAAGCTTTGCCAATTCGCCGACTTGATATCCCCCCTCAGCAAGCATCGCTAGGAATGTGTCTTCTTGCTTTTGGTCGCGGTAAATTTTGCTTTTACCTGTATAGAAAAGCTTAGTCGGGCATTCAGCAGCCAGCTTGAAGCGGGATTTAGTCAGATAACGTGGGCTAGACATATGAGTTCATTTTCTATGAAGAAAGTAAAAACTTGCTTCTTCACAAAATTTTGCTATGATTCTGAAAACATCAAGAAAAGGGCCGACGCCCTTACCAACCTGCCCCCGGGCAAGGTGGAACGCGAAAGCGGATGTGGCTTCACTAGAAGCAACCAACCGGGAGATGCGTCGGCCCTCCTAAGACACTTTGGAGGGCTTTTTTTATGTCAGAAACGACGCAGATCCACCCCGATAAGGTCCGAGCCTACAAGGCCACGGACTACAGACTCGGTCACACAAATCAAGACATCGTCCTAAATATAGGCAAACATTCAGAGCGCCTGGCAACGTTGTTCTCTGGCAACGGCGTCAACTGTGGCGCGTTTCTTACCGCCTACAACCCGCAGGGAACCATCCAGTCCGATGCGGCCAACGCAAAGGGACACGCCGAACTTGCCAGCATGCTTCAGGAGCTGAATCTCCAGGCAATCGAAGGCTCCGGCAGCGAGGAAGGTACTGAATGGCCTTCAGAGAAAAGCTACTTCGCTTTGGGCCTGGCCCTGGAGCCTGCAAAAGCCATTGGCATCCACTTTGACCAGGACGCCATTGTCTGGGTCGGACCTGACGCTCTTCCTCAGCTCATCTTGCTGCGCTAACCCTTTTTTGGTCTGGCCGACCAAAGGGCTGGGGGGAGTTGATCCAGATTGCCGTCCCCGATATATCGTCAAACGCGGCTAAACAGGAGTATTTCATGTACTACATTAAAAACAAAAACACACCGCCCACAAGTCAAAAATATGAAGAACAAAATAAAAAGTCCGAACTATTTGAATGTGAACTCGTTCGGTCTGATTCATACATAGAAACCCTAGAAATCAAACCGATTGAAGTACAGGGTTACGGCTTAGAGCTTCTGATAAAGACACAACTGCTGACTGCAAAGAGTCCAAATGAGAACCATTACAAATCTAGGACCTGCATTGACCGCTCGAGTCTCATAGAACTTCACGCTGTCATAGAAAAGTTCTTGAAAGCATCGGCAAGCTCATTAAATGAGCCCTCCTTGTAGTAATCTCTTAAAGTTGATAATTGATTTCGGGTAGCTCTTTTCGGTTCAGGATTACCTGGTGTATCGCCAGGATGGCTTTTCGCTCTCTCTGTGCCTTGCAGGCCAGATAGGGGGAAGCTGTCAACCTCCTCAGCCGGCTTCGAAGGCTTGACAGATTCCCCCTATCTGTCCTTCAAGTCGAGCAATGCGATGTAAGAGTGACTATTAGAGCTACCCACCCCTTTTATTGGAGATAGATTTGTGAAACGGTTTTCAGTACAAGCTATCCGTCAAGCTTTAGTAGGTACAGGCAACCTACGAACACGTATCTCAGACAGGATAGAAGAACTAGATCCGTACGACCGAGTCGCAGCAAGAAAATTTAAAGAAATTTTTGACGATGAAGCGTTAAAAGGTTGGCTACAGATTCAGAAATTATTTTCTGGAATACCAAAAATCACAGCACTTGAAAATACTTGGTCAGTTGTTGCGCATAACCCAGAATTGGTTGCATTAATGCTACGAGGCGTAGCACTTGAAAAAGATAAAGTCGCAATATCAAGATCAAGGAAGCTTTACAAGCTAACTGAAATAGAAGCAGCAGAGGATACTTTTAGTTTTTGGCTTCTAAACGGTGACTTTAAAAAATTACCTAACTTATTAGAAGCTAAAGGCTTTTCAGATATCGTAAGAGTACGGTGGAGCTTAGCTAAAAAAATAAACGAAAACGTAACAAGCTATAGCGAGTTATTAAAGATTGCATCAGCTGTTGAGGACTTCCCTGCAAAGGAAGCGAACAAGTTTTTTATAGAAGCCATTAATCATTTAAACCACTCAATAAACAAAATATCGCAAGATGAAGCGACTTGTTTCAATAAAGAAGAAATGAGCGTTTTTTCCTATCAAAAGGATCTAATTCCATTCGTTTATGAAGATACAAAAAGAACTGGACAGGAAAGTGCTGTTTCAATTGAAAAGCTTCAAATTTCCTATCGTAGAAATGTTGATCTAACTACTGACGTTCTTAATCGATTAGCCCAAAGGGACTGGAAAGCAGCTGGGGCATCAGCAGAAAAAATTCAAGTCGGCAAAACTGCAGAGTTAGCTGTAAAAAACATTGCACCATCAGTAGAACATATTGCCGAAATTACAAGCGGCTCAACTTTCAACGACTGGGAAGCCATGTCGGATAAAGGATATGAAGTACTTTTGGAGTTATTTCCAAAAGATTCGATTAAAAAACATTGGACTTACACATCCAAGGAAATAATAAAAAAATTAAAAGATGAATCGTTAGAGGAAAAAAAACTTACGCAAGCAGATATCTTGCATTTAAATAAGTCATGGAGCACTGAAGATAAAGCGGCACTAATCCAATCTCAGAAGTTTATGGTTATTAACCCAGATTCACCAGTTTGGAAGATGCAATCATTAAAGACTCTACTGCATTCAGCATCCGTAAGAGAAGAAGAAAATGCGGAAAAATTTCTAGTAGCACACATGGATACTATTTCCGGTGCTGACGAAGTACTTGCAAGCATTATTTCAATCAATAATAAAAAAACCAGTGAAATACTAAAAGGCTTCATGGACAAATGGATTGGGAAGCATCACTTGAATAGAGAAGGAATTAGTGCAGGCAATTGGAATGAACTAATCGCCCGTAAAGTGGGAACTGCCAATTGGTTGATAGCCAAAGAAAAATCCCTAATTGAAAATGCAAATATTGAGCAAGTACTGCATGCTATACAAGTGAGTTCTGAAAATAGGCTGCTAGAAGATTTCAAAAAATTAGCTATAGAAATTTTTCAGAACACAAAAATAATCTCAGAGATACAAGCGAAAAAAATAATCTCAGCACTAAGAAATGATCCTACGTTCATCAATCTTCTTGGACCGCATTTAAATAGTAAGGTCATAGAGAAAATAGTAGAACTATCAGAGGTAGAAAGCTCTAATGATGTAATCAACAAACTGTATAAAGTCGTTCAGGAAGAATATAAAGTCAGCCTATGGCTTATGCAAATTAACCACGTTACAAAAGCTCAGAACCTTATTGAGCTCAGCATAGAGGGCATCAATAAAGGCTACAGATCAGAATGGCAACATCGATGGAAACACGTTGTTGGTAGCGTAGAAGAAAGAGCAAGAGCTTTAGCTCTTTGCACATCAGCTGAGCCATCTAGACTACAGAAAATAAAAGCAGATTTCACTGAAAAAGCTTTAACAAAGGCTATGTTGTGGGCCTCTACCCAGATATCAGAAAAACATAAATTTAAAAAGGTTTACCTAGAACTCACATCGACATTAGGTTTACGACATGCTTCCACGCTTCAGTGGCTTTTGCTACAAAGAAGTCGTGAAATGCCTTCAGGCAGTAAATTAGATCACTTATACGTAAAGCATGAAATTCCAAAGAAGTCTGGCAAGCTGAGGACCATTTCAGCTCCTAACAGCGGATTAAAAAGAATACAAAAATCAATAAACATCAATTTATTAGAACCACTTGGCGCACATGATGCAGCTTATGGATTTATCAAAGGAAAATCCATAGTAGGAAATGCAGCATTACATGTAGGAAAGCCGATCGTTGTGAATACTGACGTACAAAATTGCTTTCCATCTGTTAGATGGCCTCTTGTTCATGCTGCACTAAAGCGGGATTTATCTGGAAAACTTTCTAACAATGCGATTTCTGCATTAATTGATATGTGCACTGCTGAGGGAGTATTGCCGATTGGTGCACCAACCTCCCCCGCTTTACTTAATCGCGTTCTATATAAAACAGATGAGATTCTTTCTAAACAAGCAAGCTTAAAAAATTGCACCTATTCAAGGTATGCAGATGATCTAACTTTTTCAGGCGATGATCAAGCTGTGGGCCTTATTGGCGTAGCAAGAAAAACTTTGAGCCAAATTGGGCTCGAACTTGATGACAAAAAGACTAATATTTTTAGACGTGGCCGCAGACAGATGTGCACTGGCCTAGTTGTAAACGATAAAGTCAATATTCCACGCAGAATACGGAAAAGAATTCGTGCGTCTGTACATGCTTATGAGCTAGGTAAAGATCTTTTCTGGGATGCTGATTCTGTAGGTGAAAGTTCTTTAAGAGGACGGCTCGAATTCTTAAAAATGGTGTCCCCGAAGTCATCAGAAAAACTACATAGTAGATTTATTAAAGCTCATAAACTAAAACTGAAAGCAATTCCAAAGCCGACGAAAAAGAAAAAATCGAGTTCTCAGAAATAAAAATGATTAATTCCAAATTAAAAAAAGAAAAGACTGTCGCGCTCCCATCTATTCTTTTATGGGCTGCAGGAAAAAAGTCACACTTAACAGGAAATCAACAGGATTTAGCGTTAGTTCTTGAGCTATTCAAGAAGTCTGTCACATATCGAAAAAAAGAAGAATGGCGTGCAAGTGGCGCTGAAAAGGATTTTCTATCAATTGCAAAGAAAAACTTAGGTAAAGGTGTAATCCCCTTTGAAAGAGACGAATTAGACTTAAACCTTGCTTCAACACTTTACAAAAGAATTGACGGGTTCATTGTTCGATCAAATAATTCATATGTTGAACCCGGATTTTTGCGAGTACGAAATAATGATATCCAATACGTAAATTTTTCGAAGGAAATGAACCGCTACGATTCTAAACATATTGATTTTTTTGATGATAGTAAAAAATCTCTTTTACTAAATTTTTTAGATGATCTTTCAAGTAAAACGATCACTTACGAAACTTCAAATGATGGGAAAAAAATCATAAAAATAAACGGGGAATTTTCTTCTTTTTCTAAACTTGATAAGAAGTTTGATTGCTCAATTTCACTTTGGAATGGTCCTACAAATTCACAAGTTGGATCTGGCATTCGTAAGGGTGCTCTAAATAGACGCCTTGGTTCAGCGGAAATTGAAATGAGTAAAGGCGGCGAATTATTTTTATCTAACCTCTCTGCCCAAAGCCAACTCGAAATTACGGCTGCATCACTAGTTAACCAATGGCTCTTAATCGAATCTGAACAGCTAAAGTTTTTCGGTCAATTGCCTGATTTGACTGTGGAAGGAGACTCTCGAAGGGTAGCAGTTGATCCGACAGGAGCATTTGCTAAATTTTTACTTCAGCAGACTCCTATGGTGTACATAGAAAAAAGTTCAGCATCATATTTTTCTAAGAAGTATTCGTGGTTTGTTCCTAATGATTCGCAAATTTGGCTAGAGGCAATTACGCAATGAAACCATCCCGATTAACCTCTGTTTTGACCTCAATGCTAGGCCAAAGATGGCCAGCTTTCATATGGGGGCCCCCTGGTATTGGAAAGAGTGCAATTGTTCACTCTATTGCAACCGAGGCAGGCTTACCTGTAATAGACCTCCGCGCCTCATTACTGGACCCAACTGATTTGCGGGGAATTCCAGCCATTGTTGATAAACAAGCAGTCTGGTGTCCTCCAGCTTTCTTACCAAAAGAAGACTCTAAGCCAGGCGTACTCTTCTTAGATGAAATTAATGCTGCTCCGCCCTTAGTACAGGCAAGTTTGTATCAATTGGTTCTTGACCGTAGAGTCGGTGAATATGTTTTGCCTAATGGATGGTGGATTGTTGCTGCAGGTAATAGACAAAAAGATAGAGCTGTCACGTTTCGAATGTCCTCAGCACTATCTAATCGCTTTGTCCATCTGGATTTTGATGTTGACGTATCTGACTGGAGAACCTGGGCTTTAAGTAAGAACATTGACCCTTTGATAATTGCTTTCATCGGGTATAGGCCTGCATTGCTTAGAGAAGACCCAGCAGAAGCACCGGCCTTCCCTACCCCTCGATCCTGGGAAATACTCTCTGATGTGATTAAGAAATTCGGCAGCCATAAAGAATGTGCTGATTTCATACCAGGTATTGTCGGCGTTGGTGCAGCTGCTGAATTTGGAACTTTTATAAAAAGAGCTCTGAATATGAAGCAAATGGAGGAAATAGTCGCAAATCCAAATGATGCTGTTATACCTAAAGCACTAGATGGTCTTCACGTATTAACAACTTGGCTCGTGCATTCCTCTTCTCGCGATGATGTCATAACTGCTAGCGCTATTCTTCTCAATAGACTTCCACCAGAATTTTCTGTTGTACTTGCAAAAGAGATGCTTCAAGTTAGTCCGTCATTCTCCAAAGAAGAAGGATATAAAACATTTATGAAAAAGAATGCAAGTCTCATCGCAAGTTGATGTAGAGAGCAAAGTTCTTAAAGCAAGGATTGCACTTGCTTTAAGACAACCTTTTCTTGCCTCAGCAATTATGAGGCTACCAATAAAAGATGCAACACTTTACTCATGGTGTCCAACCATGGCGACCGATGGGTATCATATTTTTTTCAATGCCACATGGGTCGAATCATTAACTATTACGGAGATCCGAGGTGTTCTTGCGCATGAAGTGCTACACGTAATATTTCAACATGGCTTAAGAAGATCTCATCGCGATCCAATTTTATGGAACATTGCCGCTGATCACGCAATTAATCTATTACTTCAAGAACAAGGATTCCTCCTTCCTCAGGGTGGTTTTGCAAATCCTAAATATAGAAATATGTCAACGGAGGAGATTTACGCTCGACTACCTAAAACTACAACCTATAAGTCGTTCGATAACACAAAGTCAAAAGTTGGAAAAGAAGAGTCCGAGTATCCGGGAAAGTTAACCCCAGTTGGTGTTGATGTACTTGATCCCGATAGTTTTGAAACAGTCGGATTAAGAGATAAAGATATGCCAGACAAATCACAGTTGGCTGAATTATGTGAAGGTTTACGAACTGAGGCCCGCTCTAAGCTGCAAGGAACTGCGGCGGGGTATTTCAGCTCTGAGTGCCAAGCGATTGAAGATTCAAAGATTGATTGGCGTGAAATTTTACGTAGCTGGTTGGTAGATAGGATCAAAAGTGATTGGAGTATGTGGCCCTATTCCAAGAAACATATACACAGGGGGTTCTTTATGCCCTCAGTAGGCATTGAGGCGCCTGGCCATATTGTTTTTGCAGTAGATACCTCAGGCTCAATGTCCACTGAGGATCTAAGTGACATCTTTACGGAGATTCGTATTTATCGCGAAACTTATCCATGCCGACTAACTGTAATTCAGGCTGATGCTGACATACAGTCAATAACGACGTACGAAGAAATGGACGGGGAAGAAATTCCTAAAAAAGTAAAAATTGTGGGTAGAGGCGGTACAGACTTTAGACCTGTTTTTAGCTGGATTGATGATCATGCACCGGGCTCATATGTGATTTATGCAACTGATGGGTATGGAACATTTCCTAGCTCAACTCTTAGCTCTGGACTAATTTGGTTGCTCACCAAAGGGCATGTCTCAATTGAGAAATTCCCTTTTGGGACTTGTGTAAAAATATAAAAATGAGTAGAGATCAAATTACGAAAATTGCCAAAGACGGCCTTCGCTACAAGTCAAAAGAAGGTGGATCCCCTTTTGGAGGCTCAAGCAGCATTGGAACAATGAGCTGCTACAAGTGCGGGATACATAAACCTCGGGCCCTAGGAACCTTCAAGCGGTTACTGGGTCAAAGCATGTTTATGTGTGGAGATTGCAAGCCAATATAAATATCTATCTAGAAAATTATCTAATGAAGAACCATATCCTCGGATTAGTTTTACTTTCTTTAATCAGTTTACAAGTCCATGCGCAAAGAATGTATGACGGTAGCGGTCGGCAAATTGGTCGTGTAGATAGTGAGCGTTATTACGACAGTTCGGGACATCAAATAGGTCGCGTAGACGGATCCACCATCTATGACGGTTCAGGCAGGCAACTTGGTCGGATTGATGGTGACCGTGTTTACAACTCCTCTGGCAGCCAAATTGGCCGAATTGATGGCGATAGGCTATACAGCGCTTCTGGATCCCAAATGGGTCGGATTGATGGCGATCGAATTTATGACGGTTCAGGTCATCAAATAGGAAGAGCTGATGCATTGCGTCGAATGCAAATGATCATCTTCTTCTATTTTTTCATGTAACTCAAATAGCTATGAAACTAAACCTTAGTGAATACTTGATTAGCGCTACTGATGAGTCTAATTATCTTCCTGCTCTACCATCGGTAGATGATCTTAAATTACTTAAAAAAGGGCTTCGTAAGAAACCCGTACCAGACGTTTCATTACTTCCAAACGAGTTTAAATATGAAGATGTTGGTGAGTTTCATAAAAAAATAATCGGAACTGCGGTTTCATTTGTGTGGAAAACACCTAATGTACAAATAAAAGAATGCTTTTTTATCGATCTATGCATTAAAAAAGAGCATGAAATTGATCGATTGCAATTTGGTTGGATGATTGCAAATTTCGCTCGACTAGATGGAATGAATCATTTAAGCAAAATGCGACCCATATCCTATTCAGACTTCCATCAAAATTTATTCAATAAGCAATATTCGAAAGAACATAAACACTTTCAAAAAATTGAAAATGTATGGAGACATTGGGCAATCGTTCCTGCAGGGCATATGACTAATCCTTATTAGTCATACCTGCAAAATTTTATTCAGCTGATTGAAACTAGATAACAATTTTTTAAAAATATCAAATCTTCTGCTCAATCAAGTTCCATGCATTTCGGTACTTTTCCAACCATCCAGCACCGTAGTCCTTAAGGAACTTTTGATGTTGCTTTGTGGGCACATACGCTTTCTTTTTTGCGTAAGCTGGTAGTTCATATTTAGGAAGCAAACGCCTCATTTCAGTTACGCCATGCGGTTTGCCTTCAACACTGGGTATTTCTAGCCAATTTTCATGGCTTCGCTTGCAGACATAAGCCACTTCCTTTGATGGAAGTACATAAAAAGATACCTGAGACGTTTCATCTTTACCAAGATCAACAAATACATAAAACATTCGTTCAGATTTCATTTTTTCGTGCTTTGCTTTCATATGCCAGCCTTTGTCACCACCCTTGAAATCGCGACGAGTTTTGACCTGAATAGCTGCCAATCTTTCTCCGTCAATGTCAGTAATGACAATATCGAAATTGGGAACGCCTTCGGGAGCCTTGGCTGCAACAAGGCCTCTCCTAAGCAACTCAGCCATTGCGAAATGTTCGCCTGCTGCCCCTGTGATAACACTACTTACTTTTGTCATGATTTTCCTTTTAAAAGAATTTTTGCTTGTTATGCGAACACGTCGCTAAGTTCCAAAGTCTGTAGATGAATTGCCACTGTCTTATCCATTGGTTCGGTGTATCCGCCCGCTAAATTCCATGCGGTCGGTATCCCTTTTTTTCGGCACGCACTGAAGATGCCACTATCACGAAACCTTAATTCATCGAAGCTTAAATAGCCACATCCATAAGGATCATCAATCCATGCATCTGCACCTGCTTGGTACAAAACTAACCCAGGTTGATGGCGTTGAATTAATTCTTCTGTGTAACCAATCCATCCACCAAAGTCTAATCCCGACTGCAAGCTACCAATCCCATGATCCCTAGTAACGTTGATGATTTGACTACTAAGTGCCAGCGATTGAATGCAACTGTCGGTGCCGTCACCATAGTGCGCGTCGCCATCAATGATGAGTACTTTGTTAATTCCACGGGCAATAGCTTTACGGGCAGCAATGACCAATCCATTAAAGGTGCAGTAACCAAAATTCGATTTGTATGAGGCATGGTGAAACCCTTGCGAAACTGAACAAGCTAAGCCGCCATGTGTGATGACATGGTCTGCTGCGGCCCAGAGGCTGGCATTGCTGTAGGCCAAAGCTTGATTGATGGATGCGCTTCGTGTACCAAATCCATTACTTGTCCTTAGATTTAATATTTTTTGAACATAAGTAGCTTCATGGGCAAGCGAAAAATCTTCTTCTGTAAACGGCACTGGCTCAATCACTTGTCGATTTGCACCTTTGACAAAGGCAGGTAACTTTTGGATGGAAATAAAAGCGTGATCAGCCACTTGATGAGGACTGTAGAAGATCGGTGTAAGTGACATTGTTCAGGCTCCGTTCAGGTTAGGGTTTGTTCTAGGCGACAATTTGAATTGTCATATTGACAGTGCCAATTCTAGTTGGCATAATGACATTTGTCAATGGCTTTTAGGCGTCCTCCTAAGAAGCCAATTTCAAGGAAATCACCAATATGAACAAGTACTTAGAGAATTTACGCAATGACTTTCAAGGTAGCGCCGATGCTTTGATTTTCAAAGCCCAAGACGTGGCCAAGACACTCAAACTAGACCAAGA
>Ga0214919_10003275_pt1 | contig 24622 bp, 24 predicted proteins | sample LL1503_MetaG_FD_177994 | JGI IMG/M metagenome (GOLD analysis project Ga0214919, IMG submission 177994) | Freshwater microbial communities from Lake Lanier, Atlanta, Georgia, United States - LL-1503 | ecosystem: Environmental > Aquatic > Freshwater > Lake | place: USA: Georgia | collected... | reverse complement strand
GCCAAATTTATAGTAGAGCATAACATTGGCGTCGGCGCTTTGATCCGCCTCATTCGCAGCGGCGATGTAATCCCGCATATCACAGATGTCGTTCAACCTGCTTCTCAGCCGCTCTTGCCGACAATACCGTATGAATGGAATACCACCCAAGTAGATATTATGTTGAAAGATAAAGCGTCCGATGCCACTGTAAAGGAAAAAACTATTAGCGGCTTCTTTACAAACTTAGACGTGGAGGGCTTAGGACCAGGCAATATTAAACGCATGATAGAAGCGGGGTATGATACGGTGCCGAAAATTCTTGCCCTAAGCGAAGCTGATCTCTTGAAAGTCGAAGGGTTTAAAATGAAGCTGGCGCATAAAATTCATACGAATATCCATGCACAAATTGAAAAAGCCTCTTTACCTGAACTAATGCATGCCAGTAATATATTTGGTCGAGGCTTTGGGACAAAAAAACTCAAACTGATTCTCGATGCATATCCCTCCATTCTCACGGACCCGAACAGCGCGCCAGAAAAGATTCAAAAAATTAGCACGGTGGAAGGAATGGCAAAGAAAACTTCCGAGCAATTTGTTAAAGAAATACCAGCCTTTATTACATTCTTACAATCGGCAAAGTTGCAAGGTAAATTGCATACAATAATAACAAGTGCTGCTGACATAACATCCCTGATAAACAAAGACCACCCACTGTTTAAGAAAAAATGGGTTATCACAGGTTTTCGCGATAAGGAATTAATTGAAAAGCTCCTAGCACTAGGTACAGAGCAAGGCTCAAGCGTGAATAAAAAAACCGCTTTCCTCATTGTAAAAGATTTGGACGAGGATAATGTCAAAATCGCAGAGGCGAAGAAGCTGGGTATTCCTATTATGACGCCAGAAGAGGTGAAAGATAAATATAAATTATAATAATAATATAAATTATAATAATAATATAAATTATAATTATAATTATAATTATAATTATAATTATAATATAAATTATAACTCAGTCTTGATATTACCTTCATGTTTTTTCCATACGGGACAACCAAATCTAAAACAATATAATCCAAAAGTAAAAATGCAAGCAAAAATATTTGAAATCAAAGAATATTTATAACGATTATTATTTGTCAGCTCTATACCAAAAAAAAGCAAACACGGATCAATCACCGTAAAATCGTCTTTCGTAAAACGATGTTCTAACTTAGAAAGAATGCAACCATCGAATATATAAAACATTATAAAGACAATAATATTAATTAATATTACAAATATGAACCATTTTTTAGAACCGAAAAATAATAATAGACCAGTTAATAATGATATTCCAAAATGTAAACATCGCAATAAAGTACATATAAATTTATCTGACAGACCAGTACTTCTCAAAGTGTTTTCACCAAAATTTACTAAACTTGTTCTAATATGTTTAAAATTTATAGATTCAAACATTATAGATTCAAACATTATCTTATAATATTATTATGTTTTAAACAAAATGATACTCCGTAATATTTTTAACGGCAACTTTCAAACATTTATATAAATCTAGCTTGACTTTTGCAAATACTTGCTCCCTCGTTAAATTACCCCCCATCATTTTTTTCACATTTGCCGAATATTTAATAGCAAAATCGTCCTGTTCCATCCTATCAGCATTTTCGGTTTGCCATACAACAAACTCATTCAGCAAGAGCTTGACTACATTATTTATTAGTTGCTGAAACATTTGATCTGTTAATATAATCCATTTGTTATCACTATAAGTAAATAATATATTCATCTTATTATCAAAAGCCTTAATCGTGTCCTCTTCCAATGGTAACATGTCCTGAATTACTTTAAGTATAGCAGTTGTATAGTCCGTTTGAAATAAGTATTCTATATGCGTACGGTCGACTTTAATATCAAGGATAAATTCTTGCCAATTTTTTTGCGGCGTCACCTGATTCCCATTTAACCAATCCACCATATTAATTTTTTTTTTCTTTAAATCGGCAAATTTAGACAAATCGTGAATTTTTTTTTCCATTTGTGTCATTTTATTGCTTAATTCGAGAATAATATCATATAAAACTCGTATGGTTGGCGTATCATCGGATTCTTCATTTTCTAATTGCCGTTCTTTTATAGACTTAGACATCAATTCGCATATAAGTACATGACGTTTGTAATAAATCTTGCTTTTATAGCCTCTTCTGCACGAAGAACATATATGTTGTGAGCCTGTACTTGCACCTGTACTTGCACCTGTACTTGCACCTGTACTTGCACTTGTACTTGCACTTCTACCTGCACTCATTCTCAATTGTATATTTGCAATATGATAATATAATACTATTTATTCAATTTTATATTATATTATAGTATATAATATGACAGATAACTGCAATTGTAAATATAATACACCCACATCTTATAATGTAAATCAATGTGTAAGTTGTTCATCATGCACTAGCGACATCTTATGTAGTAGAGAGATAACACAAAAAAGAATATGGAATCAAGTTCGCATTCCGTCATCACTTTATTCTATGAATGTAGGATCATTAACTAGTGCAGCGGAACGGTTACAGTATGGCCCAAATGTAAATTGGAACCAACGTAGCGATCGTCAAAATGCATCTATACAGACGGCCGTTCATCCATCGCATGGTAATTCTTTAAGAAGTTCTTTAACAAGCAATAGACCTGGGACTTGCGCACCTGGAGGTAGAGGTGTGGATATAAAACATGATTCATATGCACGTTATTTAAATAGAAAGAAAGCTGGAAATCTAAAAACACAGGGATTAAATAATAGAGCTAGTACTCCTATTTATGGAAATAAAACTTATGCAATAAATTCCGTGTCTACAAGTATAGAATGCAATTGTAAGCAGAGCAAACAGTAAGCAGAGCAAACAGTAAGCAGAGCAAACAGTAAGCAGAGCAAAGTGTAAGCAGAGCAAAGTGTAAGCAGAGCAAAGTGTAAGCAGAGCAAACACAATAAATATAATATATCTAAGAGATAAAATATTGAGTAAATATATAAATGCCAGTAAAACTCGGATTAGTATTTGTTAAGAAATATCAAGAACAACAACAACATCAACAACAACAGATTAATAGAAATTTAATTAAGAAATTAGAACCGCAACAACCAAAAGGAATATCTTTAAGAAGAGTAATGGGAGCGCCAAAAACTGGTTGTAAAAGTTGTCGTGGATAGGTTTACCATCTATAAGTTTACCATGTATAAGTTTATATAGCGTCATTTTATTGTACTTTTTATAAAAAAGTATAATATATAAATGGATTCATTCAATCTAAATAGTGATTCATATACAGAAATAGAAATAGAAGAGTTATTTAATCTTAAGAATGTTTATAATTCGAAAGATGTTTCTAATGCAAAAACTATATTAGTACAGCAATTGGTTCGCACAAAAGATTTAGGTGTAGAAAAACAGAGAGAAATCTTATTCTTTATTGATACAATAGCCAACCGCATTCTGAATAAAGTAAATAATTCAGAAAAAATTACATTACCCCGTGAGAATAAAATTATTACGCAAGGCACAAACTTCATTATAGAAAACCCAGACAGTTTATCAGGAAAACACTCTGATTTTACAAACGGGCGCATTACAGTTGATTCTAGTAATTCTCCGCCTGGGTATATAAATCCTATAAATGTGCGAACTATTAGACAAGCTATAAGTATTGATTCGCGTTTTCGACCGAACTATTATACTACAAAATCTACGAATTTTAGTATGGTATTACCAGCAATTCAAAAAAACGTCGTATCTTTACGGATTACTGCAATTGAATTACCTTTAACCTATTATGCTATTTCAAAAAGTCAAGGGAATGCAACATGTTTAGTTATTAATTTACAGACACCTACTGAAGGTTGGTCGATAACTTTACCAGATGGCAATTACGAACAATCCTGGGCGGGTCTAAGTAAAGCGGAAGCAATTGAAACTGCGATGAATAGTGCTATCCAAACAGGCCAACCCGTGACAATAAGTTCATCTGGAGTTGTTACACCTACTGCAGGTAATTTATTAACTATCACGGATTTTATCTATTCGCTGGATCGCATTAGCGGACGCTCGATTTTTTCAATCCCTAGTGGAGGTTCTTCTAAATTACCTAAAGGTTTTACAATTCGTTTTAATGTGAATAATACTGGATCATTAAATATGGATACGTCCATTCAATTACGCTTAGGATGGCAAATAGGTTTTCGCAGCGCCGAATATGTATGTGAGATAGAACCCCCAGGAACGGAATCTTTATGTATTTCTGAAGGAATTTGTTTAGTATCTGGACCGCGTTACGGTTTTATCTCGATAGATGATCATCAAAAAAATACGGGTCCTGCTTATATGGTAGCCTATGGAAGCTCAATATTGCAAAATAATATAATAACGCGTATTAATTTGGCTGCATTGCAAAATGATGTAGGTATTTATCAAAGTAGTAGTGACCCTGGCCTAAGCACAGAAACAAATCGTACTCGTGAATATTTTGGACCTGTAGATATTCAACGGTTACATATCTCTCTGTATGATGAGTATGGACGAATTATTGACTTGAATAATATGGATTGGTCTTTTAGCTTGTCTTTTGAAATTCTATATAATTAATACACTTTTAGGAAAAGTGTAGCAAAACCTGAGACGTTTATAGACAATTCATTTATAGGAAAATATAAGCTAAAAATAACTTTTTTTTATTTTTTGAATTTTTGCTACACTTTTCCTAAAAGTGTTTTCCTAAAAGTGTGTATAAAAATCCTGCACTTTTTTATCTACTTTTATTTTTTGCGGATTGAATGCTGTCAAATATAACCCTTCCAAACTCTTAACACGGGATAGGGCTACATAGGTTTGACCGCATTCGAATATATTACTACCTACGTCAATCTGTGCCAAATCTAATGACACCCCCTGTGATTTATGAATAGTAATAGCCCACGCATGTATAAGCGGAATTTGTTGTATTCCAACACTAGCATTATTTTCGCTAATCCAATTATGGTAACCAACTACTCTTTTCTCTCCATTATTAAATTGAATAACAGGAAAACCCCCAACAAATTCGACAACAACCCCTTGACTCCCATTAACAATCGGTTTCGGACTCTCCATATCAATGTTTGCAATGCACATCACTTGGCTGCCTTTTTTTAAAACAATCTCTTTATCAGCCATAATATTATTTTCTAGAAAGGAGTATTCCATCTCTATTTGCGTCTCACTCATTTTATTGACTTCAAAATCCATTTTCTTGAATTTGTCATTTAAAGATACAAGTTCATTTGGCAAAACTCTTTTAATACTATATTTCTTCTGCTCCGCATCACCTAAGTTTGCCAATTCTGTTGCATTTATTAATTCCACATCTTTTCGCCGTGGCAGTAAAATAGTAGGTTTAAATAAACTGTCTTTTGGTAACGGTTTATTTACACGTTCATTTAATTTATCGAAAGAGGATTTGTATATCTTACCAACTCTTATTTGATTCAATATTGTTGTATATACTTGATCCGTCTGGCGATATATCGTCTGCAGCTTAATAGTAGAATCAAATGTTGCAGCCCATCGTTCGCTTTCGAAACAAAAGTCTGAACTACCATATTCACTCGCAGATCCTACTGGAGGCAACTGATAGAAATCTCCCGAAAATACGACCTGAATGCCGCCAAAAGGCTTCATTAGATTCTTTCGGATTTTCTTTCCGAGTAAATCTAAGATTTCAAATAATTTCAAAGACATCATACTTACTTCATCAATAATTAAAATTTCAACCTTATTCCATGGGGCCGTCTTATATTTATTTCCAAGGACCTTTCGCACTACTTCCTCAATAGAACCATTTGCTAAACCGATACCTGACCACGAATGAATTGTTTTTGCCTTACAATTCAATAAGACGGCCGCACAACCAGTTAAGGCGCAGACCTGATATTTTTTATGTGCCGTTTCACTTGCTGATACCATTCTTTTAATTAATTCGGTTTTCCCTGACCCGCCAGGACCTGTGAGAAATATATTTTTCCCCATGCTAAATTCATCTAAGGCCAATTGCTGTTCTGGAGACAAGTTCATTTTTTGTATATAATAAAAAAAATAGAGAGATACTGAGATCAATTTTATATTATAATATCACGATGACTCAATACAATTTGTATCCTTGCACTTATTTATATTATTTACATTGCCAAAAACAACTTTTGCAGGGTAATTAAAACCATTTAATATTTGTGCACGATTTGCCTCTATATAATAATTTGTATTATTAAAACTAATATCAACTACATTATACCATTCAGGCGGATATCCAGTTATATCTGTTAAAGGATTTGCGTCATAAGCGTTATTCTGATCATCATATAAAGAACAGCCTTCGTAAAAAAGAACATTAGAAGGATCTATATAAAATACACCATTTGGCTCATCGTAACCTAAAATAGTTTTCACTCCATTATTTAAATAATTTACGGAGTAAAGGTTTCCACTCCAGGCATCGAATATAGGAGCGTCCATTTGTTTATCTCCTGCATTAGATGTGCAACTTATATTTTGATTACTTATTATTGACTCACCTTTCGTTATATCCAACAATAGCTGATAATCTTTGGCGGTAGCTAAACAACCCTGTACGCCAGTTAAATTGTTAGTATTTCTTACAGAGAAATTTTTATTATAAGTAGAACCATTGGTTTTCTTAGGATTGGCTGTAGAAAACCGATTCACATTGTAATTTACGTCATTGAAAAGTGTTTTCTGTCTTGTTGTATTTACATGATCGCTGGAAGTAGTATTGGGAATAAATGTATCAAAACAACGATTAGCAGCCATCTTATATATAAATATATACTTTTTAATATATAAAAAAGTATATATTAAAAAGTATATATATACTTTTTTATATATAAAAAAGTATATATATTAAAAATTGAAATGATTATATATACTTATTACCGAATCTAACATGGAACGAACTTTTTCAAAAGCGCAATTATTAACAATGAATAAAGACCCAACGTATGGATACAATTGGATACTAAATATACAAAATATTGGCGAAACACAGCAAGCAATCTTATACCCTACAGGAAATGCATCGACAAATGGAAAATTTTATGTTGCTATTCCATCAACAAATGTTTTAACCCAAGCAGATAAAAAAAAATGGAATATGTTTTAAACCTTCGCGCTTTTCAAGTGCGTGGTAACTGTTTCCTTTGCTACTGATAAGTTGTAAAAGCACAGGGTGTGCATAGACAATCTTCTATTCTAGTACCATTTATTATAGTACACGTACAGTTAGTATTATCCAATACTTCGCAATAAGTATTTTTCTTACAATTGCAGACATAATTATTATAAAATTTCCCTTGTTTAAAATCTAAACGGAGTTCATAGCTGCGTGTATTTGTAAGAATGCCGCCTGCGCAACCGTTTTCTACAGAACAACCAGTTGGAACAAGAACATTTATCATATTATTATAAAAAAAACCATTGCTCTTAACTGGATTTACTGTAGTACCAGTTAATTCTGCATTAGTTTTAATACCTAAATAAATAGCATTTTGTTTTTTTGCTTTAATATAATCACTTCCTGTACCTTTTTTCATTTGATTTTGCATTTTATATATATGTTTATTTTTTATATTTTATATTTTTATTTTTAGTATCCCATACAAGCATGACTCATTTGATTTTCCCCGCCACCCAAACCACTTTTCAATAATTCACAACCCTCGCAATACACATCGTTGTTTATAAAATGATCCTGATCCTCATCCAATTCTCCGTTAAGCTCGCGCTGCATATAGATTCGTTCAGCTAAATAAGGATCATCGGCCTTATCGTAAAAGTCTTGCATATCGTCAGCATATACAGAGTCAGCATATACAGAGTCAGTATATACAGAGTCAGAATTATTCTCTAAATTAGGGATATCCCAATTCTCGTCACACTCCTCGCAACCACGAGTTGTTCCGTAAGTTGAAATGCGCGTTACACAACCTGCGCACTGCACATTATTCTGCTGTTCCAACTCAGGCATATTCCAGTATTCGTCGCACTCGATGCACCCACGTGGTTCGCCGTCATTCATAATACGAGTTACACAACCGTAACATTTTTTAAATCCATGCCAATTAGGAATATTCCATTTGGGCGTCGGATCCTCTTCATCGCTGCTACATTCATCTTCCGAATATTCATGTTCATTCTCTACATTATGCGTGAGAATGCTATTCAATTGATTCAATTGCTTTTGGCTTAGTTCCATATCGGTAGCTGGGTTAATAATTGATTGATTCATAATTGTACTGGTAGTTATTATACTCTATATATAAGATTTTTAAATCAATTTTACAATAATTTTTATTAAACCTTCTTACTTGAAAAGTGCGAAGATTTAAAAATCTCCTGCTTGATAATGATGAATTAAAAATATTACTAAACCTAATATAGTATCGGCAAATAAAATACGATATGCATTTCTTATATAATTAAAGGCTAATAGAGAGAATAATAAATACATTAACCCATGTATAATTCTAAATTTCATCCACCAAATAGGAGCGCCTTGAGTTTCTGGGCCAGTTGTTCTTTTACCTGTGAAGTAAAGATATAAAAAGCCAATAGCTATTATTAATGTTAATATACCTAAAAAGGGCAAGTATTTCAAAGGTAAGTATTTAGCGATTGCTGTTAAGGCTAAACGCGCAGGAATACAACCGCCTAAAAAGAGTAATAAGCGTTTTTGCATGGGAGTCATTATATATATAGCCTTTAAAAAAGGTTCAAGCGAAGCAGGTTCAAGCGAAGCAGGTTCAAGCGAAGCAGGTTCAAGCGAAGCAGGTTCAAGCGAAGCAGGTTCAAGCGAAGCTATATGTTATTAAGCATTACAACTTTTCAAAAGAGTCTATATATGGATGATAAACAGAAAACTTATATTTCTAGGCAAATCAAAAATATAACACAAAATATGGTAGATATTGAGATGAAACAATTAATAGAGATCGGAAAAAATGCCCATACTATTTCTTCCAGATCACGTGTAGGTAATAATATAGTAGATTTTTTTACTTTTAAAGAACGTTTAGAAACAAAGGGGAAATATAATACAAATTTCTTTGAATTTTTAGAAAATATTGAAGAATTTAAACAAAAAAAATATATACAAACAATGCTGACCTATTATGAAACAGTTAAAAATAAAAATAAAACAAAGAATGACTTCATAGTTTATAAAGAAGTATATAATATTTGCATTAGTGCAATCAATATCATGCGTCCTTTAAACTGCATGGAAATATACACAAAATATAATGCTAAAAAAGTCCTTAACTTTTGCGCGGGTTGGGGTGGATCCACTGTTGCTGCCTCAGCATTGGGCTTGGAAAGTCATTATGGAATAGATGTTAATTGTGCTTTGTCAGAACCCTATAAAAACTTGATTGAGTATCTTGCTACTAAATCACCTACGAAAAACCATATTCACATTGGCGATGCTGTACTTGTCGACTATACAAAAATAGAATATGATACGGTGTTCTCCTCTCCTCCCTATTATTTTATAGAAAAATATGCTAATAATCCGATGTATATTTCAAAAAAAGAGATGAATGAAAAATTCTATAAACCATTATTTTCAAAAACGTATGATGGTCTGCAACCAGGGGGGCGCTATATCATAAATATATGCAAAGAAGTATATGATACTGTATTGGAAAAGTTATTAGGCAGCGCACTAGAAATATTTCCCTTTAAAAAATCTAAACGTCAGAATGATTATACGGAGATGGTTTACGTCTGGAAAAAACTATGATATTATAATATATATTATAATATATATTATAATGTATATTATAATATATATTATAATGTATATTATAATGAATAATAAATAAAATTGATAAATGTTATTACATATAAAGATATGCAATAACCATGTATAAATTAACTGCTACTAGATTTAATACTAAAACTTGGAATGAAAATGAAAATTGGCGAAAGGATAATAAATACGAGGGCTGCATTTATTCAAACCCGAATGAATTGAAGGACAATATCCACTGCGGACACACTGTATTTGTACTAGAAATGCATAATGATGAGAATAAAATAAAAGGAATTGGACTAATAAAGAAACAGCTAGCGATGGATAAAAGATATCGGATATATAGTGACGGCAATTATAATCGCTATATTTATAAAAGCCCATATCGCATTGATATAAATGATCTCGAAGGCTACAATCGAGCCGTCGTCGAAGTATTTGACACATTATTATTCAAAACAAAAAAACACATTAAACGAGCTAAAGGCATTTCTGAATTGCCCAAATGGATCCTTAACACCAAGCAGTTCAATTTTATAGAATTTTTCAGGGGGCTTTTTAAGGAGAAATTCGGCTTGGCTGGAACTGAAATAAAAGAACTGTAAAAAAGGCACCAGGGTGCTAATACTGATAAAGCTGCTCTATAATCAATGAAAACGACCAGTCCACGTCATTAAGATTAACGAGATTCCCCTTATCATCTAATAAACGCACTCTCAGCCGATCGATGCTAACAGGGCCAAAATATGTCCGCTGATTCGCTTCTAAACCCGTGGCTAAGGATATATAGGGTTGACTAAATTGAGTATTCGGAAGAGAGATCGCAGTTGCATCTATATTATAAGCAATTTTTGTGCGCAATGCGCCGATCCCCGCTAGAGGAATCAGGGCCAATACATCTGCCGATGAGGGACCAAATGTCTTGTTACTGAATGTGGTGCGATTAAATAGGATTTCATTGGCCGTGTAAAGTTGTGACTGAGTTAATTGTCTGGGCGACGTCTTTGTCATAAAAGGTAAGACCGAATCTGTTACATTCAATTGATTCTGACACCCAACGGTTGCAAACGTATTATTCGCATTTTTATAGGCTGTACTATAATAGGACGGCAAATCCAGCTTATTAGATACATTAGTAATTGTCACGAGGCTATTATTCACCCTATTATTATTGTAATCATCTACGACTAAGAGAAAATAAGTGGGTCCATACAGATTTGCAGGAGCTTGGGCGATATTATAATATTTATAACCAGCAGGAAGATATGCGGAATTTGGAGGCGGTAATTGGTTTGTTGGCTGGACAGGGGGATTAATAGTATCATTATTTATTTCAATTGACAATATATTTTCATCATTTGTTCGATAGCCCATATTCCAGCCGAAGTTTTGATTTAATTTCATTTGACTTGCTCCGCAACTGTTGTCTAAACAACTATTAAAAATGGATTTCTGTCGACTATCATAAAATATAAGTGTAATAGTTGAGTAATCACTGCAAAATATAAGTTTACCTGTAGCTTCGTCAACTGTGATAAAGAGATGAAGATCCTCAGTAGTTGTCGTTGAAGGAGGCGTGACAACATAAGTATAATTTTTAAAATATGCATTTAAAAATGGTAAAGTATAATTGCCTGAGGGGATTTTAACAAAAATATTTTTTAAATTTCCAGGATCACTATTAATATATTTGAAGCATGTATTTCCTATTGAATCATCAAAAGTATACCACGATGTTGGAATCTGGATTGAATTGAGCTTTATTGATAGGACATTTGTTAAGCGTTCTGATAAATCAAAGGAAAAATCTGTATTGAATGAGGGTAAATTTACATTATTATTGGAATAGGGTACGATATTAGACCTATATTGACTGTCGATGGAGACAATGCGGCTAATGATATTTTTTAAATTGGGATTAATAGTGCCTTGGACAACGGGAATAGGGTGAGATTGTAGGACACCTAAGCGTTCGCGATTCATGACAAAGGCATTGTTTTGCTTGCCTTCCTTATCAAAAATGTCTACCTTTTGTTTGCGGTCCGTAGGTTTGGTTCGCTCAACTTCATCGGTCTGGGCAGGATATTGATTTTGCCACCAATTCCCTTGTTGTGTTGTTTCGTCATTTTGTATGTTGTCTGGGTCTAGATCTACTTCGTTGTCGTTTGCATCTACTTTGTTTGCATTTGCATCTACTTTGTTTGCGTTTGCATCTACTTCGTTGTCGTTTGCATCTGCATTTAGATCTAGATCTACTTCGTTGTCGTTTGCATCTGGATCTACTTCGTCTGGATCGTTTAACATGTCGATTAGTTTATCACGCGCATTGGCAATAAATGCCGCCAAATCAGGCTTTCTCTCTAATCTAAGCTTTGCAATTAATTTATTTGCTTCATATTTAACTTGTAGTTCCGTAGGAGCGTCATTATGTATTTTCAAAATAGCTAATAAATCTTCAATAGAATAATCTTCAACATTATTACTCATCTATTATATCTGAATAAGATTCTTTTACATACTTTTAAAAAAGTATAAATGTAGTAGATATAGCAAAATATTTTTTAAAAGTATGTAAACAAACGTAGTAGATATATACTTTTAAGTTGTATTTTTCTTCTTCTTATTATTCTTTATAAGTATTACTGTTCCAGCGATTATTCCACCTGCTACCACGGCAGCGCCAATAGATATACCTACAATTGCGCCTGTTGATAGAAAAGCCTTATTTGGCGTAATTTGCGTCGCATCGGACAAGACACTAGCAGATATTGTATATGTTTTTTTACTGTTACCTTCAGGATACTTATACTTTATAAGGGTGGTTTTATCTTTATTAAATAAAATACCATCAATACTAGAATAATCATTATTCGCTGGTTCAACATTTATTGCTGTCAAATTTATTGCACTAGAGAACGCACGAAGAGAAATGGAAGTGATACTTGAGGGTATTGTTAGTGTTGTCAAACCTGTCGCACTAAAGAACGCATAAGAACCAATAGAAGTCACACTAGAGCCTATGGTTATCGATGTCTAACTTCTCTGAGTATTGAACGCATTACTAGCAATAGATTCAATCCCATATATATATTACAAAATATTATATAACATATCCGTTATATAACTCGGCACCGTTCTGTCTTTACATTCTACGGACATTTTCCATTCCAAACTTAAAGGAACACTTTTTGCTAAGGGTGATTTTGACGTCCACTGGGCTTTATTCAATAAGATATAGAGTTTCTTTACCCGATTTATTAACCCCCCTGCATCTCGCGGAGGCACGTGTTTTGACGCCCATTCAAATTGCAATGCCTGTATCTTTGTTTGAAAACCGCTAATCAAACATACATGAGTCCATCCTGGTCCTTTGCTTAAAGTATATTTTGCTCCGCCGCTGATTTCACCATTATGCTTTCTTAAACGCTTGACAGGATCTGGCGAGACTCCTGCATATGTGCAGCCTTTATTGTATACGATATAAAAGAGCCATTTGTCTTCGACCTTACATTTATCTTCGACCTTACATTTATCTTCGACCTTACATTTATCTTCGACCTTACATTTATCTTCGACTTCTATATCAGCCATTATGTATATAAATTATTTTATAAATGTACATTGAAACTTATAAAATTGAAATTACTGTTAAAGTATTACTATATAGTATTAACAATAAGACAAAAACAAATTAATGATATGGCTACCAAACAAAAACAATTCTCGCAAGAACAGCTCGACGCCGCAAACTCAATACTGGGATATTTTACTTCTGCATTTCGATGGGTTATTCTACTCGCCCAAATGCAGTCAGGTAAGACAGATGCATACATGTTTGTTGCATTTGACCTTTTACGTTTAAAAAAAGTAAAAAAAGTCGTTATTATTGCGGGATTCCAAGACAAGGAACTCGTAGATCAACTCCGAGATATCACGCCATCGATGAAACTTTATCGCAAATATTTGAATGATGAACTTCACATGTCATATGACGAAATTGCAGAAATTGAAGAAATTATTGATGCGAATGTGTCTGTTATATATGGTTCTGACCTTGACAAACCACATTATCAGCAAGCAACAGACACAGTATTTCTCTGGGATGAATCTCACTATGCCCAGAATAAAATCAACCGTCCTTTCAAGTTCATTAAATCGGTTGATATTTCAGCAGATGGCGATGTATCGAAATTAGAAGGTGACCGAAATAACTATTTCCTTTCGATTTCAGCTACACCATTATCTGAAATAAGCGATTCTATCCATGAGAATCAAAACAAAAATATAGTAAAAATGCAACCAGGATCAGGTTATTTGAGCGTTGGCAAATTACATCGAGCCAAACAAATAATCGGAATTAAAGTATGGGAAAAATCTCTACCTGGTTGCTTTGAAAAACAAAAAAAATGCGATAAACCTAAATATTCGATCATTCGCATTCGTGGTGATAAAGAGATGGAAAAAGCCATTAAAATGGCACAAGACGCTGGGTTGGAATGGGAAATTTATGATGCAGAAACAAAAAAACATAATAAACACAGTCGCGATCATTCAAAAATGCAATCTTTAAATGATCTTGAGAAAGCTCCCCAGTATCATAAAGTTATCTTTATTCGGGCTATGGCTCGTATGGGAAAACGCATCCCGAAAACACACATTTCCTTCGTGATGGAAACCTCTAAGAATGCCAACAGTGATGTGATTTTGCAGGGCTTGCTCGGTCGCATGTGCGGTTACCATACCAACGAAGATATATTAATTTATGTCGGAGAGAATTTCCTACAAAAACAGAAAAAATATGGTAATATGAGTGAATTAGAGCGCTATATCCATATGATGGAGTCCGATAGTGAGGATATCACCATTATGCCGACGAAAGCTTGTAATCTTACCTCCGTAAAAACTACCACGGAAAATGACTGGTTTACTGCCCTTCCAATTGTTATTAATCCTCATGTGGCCGAGGAAGAAGATCGTGATGACCCTGACTACGAGCAGTATGAAAAGGAGAAAATAATAAAAACTATTAAAATCGCATTTATCGATGGAGTTTCTATCAATAATAACAGTGAAGAGCAATCGGAAGAACTCCTTAACCAAATGATGACTCTTGAGCCTGAGTCTATTCTTGTGCATAAAATCGCAAAGTCCAATGGAGTCATTAATGAAACATATAAGGACGTACCACAATTAACTAAAAACTCCGTAGATGACGCTACTGCAAAAGTTATAAGCTCGATGCCTGGTTGTGGTTTTGGCGATAATACAAAGACATTACTTAATATTTGGTATTATAACACAAGCAGGTATGCTGATATTGGCTTACCTAAAGGGACGATTGTTTTGGATGGAAGGACAAAAAATGCCAGTGAAGAAGTGATTAAAAAGGCTAAAATGGAGAGAAATATTCCAAAAACAACAAAATTGGAAGCCTTTACCAGTGTGCAAGAAGATGGCGAAGTTGTCTATGGGAATGGTGCTTATTCTATACAGGCTCCTATAGACACCTGGCATTCTATTCCCAGTATGCAGACGTATATTGAGAATATGATTCGCGTTTCCTTTATGGAGTTGGAAGGACAGGTACTACCCCGCTGTATAGCTTCCAATCAAATAAAAGGCAGCAAATGGCAGGGTATAATTGTAAACGATGCAGTGTTGAAGTCACTCGAAAAAAAGGGAAGTATATATAATTATCTGCATTCAACATATGATGTGAAACTACGCATCGCTAAAAAAAGTGGTACGACTCCGACAGAATTGAAAGAAATGGGGCAGCTCAGATTAGCAAAAATAGAATGGTAAAAATATATATAAAAAAGGCGTGGTATAACCTTTTTTAATCAACCTTTTTTAATATTTTTAACAGTTTTATTGTGTTTAATCATTTGCGATTTTGTAACCTTCAATGTATTTTTCCAAACATTGTAACGTAAATAACACACGATAGATAAGCGAATTGCATCTTTGTCTTTAGTTACCATCGGTAAATTTCCATGCCATTCATGTACATCCATAAATAGTATATCACCTGTTCTTACATTGACTCCGATACCATATTGAGGTAAGCAAGTTTCAGCGCCTGTATATTCTCCATCTTCAATAACAGTTAGATTACCAAATCCATCTTTATCGTCACCTTTGTCTTTATGTATGCTCGTTTGAAAATTGACATTTGTAGTAATTGTAGTAAATGATGTTTTGGGGATTTTAAAATGTGTTTGATTTGCTTTTTTAATTTGTTTTTTATAATGATTTGGTACTAGAGATTTGTAATAGTGATCTATATTCTGAACGAGCGGAACTAACTGTTTGTATTTATTAGGATAGTCAACATTAAACCGACATTCTCTCACATTATACTTGAGAGATTTATTTTGTTGTTTTAATAAAAACTTTTGCTTAGGAGAGAAATTATCCATATATCCGATAATATTTGACATAATTTTTGGATTATCGAATACATTTTTTTTACTACTACCTGATGCAGAACCTCTATTTGTAGAATATGATTTTCTTGCAAAATCAATGACATTATCATAAAAAGCTTTAATGTTTTTATTCTTCAGTTTTTTTTTTCTAAATTTTAAAAGTAGTTTATTGTCCTCTGTATAAACATCAGTATCTTCGTCTATTATATCCTTAATTAACTTACTTGTTATTAGTGTATTTTTAATTTTATCCATTTCAGCATCTGTTTTGTCTTTTTTTACATGTAAAATAGTGATGCCATTTTTTTTATCTTGTGTTATAATCATAGTTATATTATGCAAATATAATTATATATAATCATAATTATATTATGCAGGTACGATTTATTTTTTGAATATAAAGTTTCTAATTATTGTATATAAATTTGTCATACGTTCAATAAGAGTTTTTTGTGTATATATCAATACAAAATCAAATACATATGCACTTTCTAATTCCTTTAATCTATTATGTTTGAAGCCATAAATATTATCGAAAGGCGAAGGTATAAATTGTACTAAATTACGGGCAAAATATATCATTATTCCATTAATCCATATCATTACTATTAAATCAAGTAAGTTTCTAAAAGTCGAATGTTTTTTTTCATTCTTATCATTATATTCCCCATATAACTTATCCAGTATGCCACCGATAATAATTGCTAATAAGAAATATATTACAGTAACATAACCAATGTCTAGTATTTTTATAAAACGAAAACCTAAATTAAGTCCGCTCATTATTATATATATATGAATAAAATATATATATGAATTAATTCTTTACAGTTTTTTCATAAATAGATTTTTGAGGGATGATCCATAAATGCCTCCTTTATAAATATGGGAAACTAGATTTTCTATACCAGGCCATGAAAAGAACATTAGTATCGTAACTAACGCGCCGACTAATACATCTGCCGTATAGTGCATACGCGCGCTAATAATAAGAAGAAGTTCAATAATAGTTGCTATAATAATAAATATTTTCTCTGACATGTTAGTAGAGAGAAACAGAGTAAACAATGCAATTAATACACAATGAATAGTATGACCAGAATACATATAATCAAGACATTCATTCCAACCTTCCCTAAAAATCTTGAAATGTATCGGCTGATTTTTTTTAACAGAAGAACAGTGCGGCACCGCGGGCGGAATTTGTGTGACCGTCAATAATACTACACGGCCTATAAAAAGTAATCCGATCATCCATAACAAATTTACTAGCGCAGTCGGGTGAGTGATAGACCAACGGATAATAAAATATAGTATAAATAGAATTAATCCTATATCTGGCAAGGTCTTTGATATAGGCGGTAATAAATTATGTCCTCTATCAAATAATGGAGGGTTATCTATGTCATGGTACACTTGGTTTTCTGCAGCGAACTCGTTAATGTATCCAATGACTAAATAAAACACGATGGCTATGAATATACTTGTGTGAAGGGGTTTCATATATATAATAAATAGATAATTTTCCCTCTAATAAAGTATATTGTTTTTGGGGGGTGGGTTATAAGATTATTATAGTAATGCAAATAAATAAATTACCTAGCAAAAACACAATAAAATAAACGACACCATATATGATAAGAAAATATATATACATAATATACATTAAAAAATTTGTAAAGAAAATTTTTCTGGGTTTGGCAATTCTTTTTTCATTTTGGACATTTTTAAAATGTCCAATTTCTAAAAGTGGCTATTAATATAGGACTTATTTTTTGAAAAACGTGTTTTGCTAGAAGATGGTCTTATTTCTTAAAATTTGTAAAAATATTTGTGACGATAAATTTTTTAATAAATTAATTATTATAATTAAAAAAGGTTTAGGCGTTTTTTATGTTAGTACAATATATAACGGCATGTTAACAATTCAAGATCCAAAAACGCGATTAACATTTACTTGTGAAAAATGTATCTTTAAATGCAGTAAAAAGAGCGAATGGACACGTCATTTAGCAACACGCAAACACAATTCTTTAACAGAATTAACTAAAAATGTGCAGAAAACGCCTCTGCATATATGCAGTCATTGCAACAAGGAGTATAAATCAAGAGAAGGTCTATGGTATCATTTGAAAAAATGTAAATTGAATAGCAATGAAAATATAACTATGTCAATATCTGAGAATAGTAATTCACTGCATGCAATTCTAAGTGATAATGAAGATTTTAAAAAATTAATTTTGGAGGTTGTTAAAAATAATACAGAATTACAAAAACAAAATACAGATCTTCAAAAACAGCTAGTAGACGTGTGTAAAAATACGAGTAATACCAATATAAACAGTCATAATAACTCCCATAACAAAACGTTCAATCTCCAATTCTTCTTGAATGAGCAATGCAAGGATGCTATGAATATTAGTGAATTCGCAGATTCGTTCGACCTCCAGCTCTCCGATTTAGAGAGCGTAGGCGAACTAGGATATGTCGAAGGCATTACCAAAATATTTGTTGATAAACTCAATAGCATGGATATTTATAAAAGACCAATCCATTGCAGTGATGCGAAGAGAGAAATTCTCTATGTAAAAGACGATAATAAGTGGGAAAGAGAGGAGAGAAGCAATCCCAAAATTAGATACGCAATAAAAACCATCTCTTTCCGCAATATGAAATTGGCCAACTTGTGGAGTGATACCTATCCTGAAAGCAAGGACGGCGATTCGCATCTCAATGATACATATATGAAACTAATTAAGGAATCTACAGGTGGCAATGGAGAGATATCGATTAGCGAGGATAAAATCATACGAAGAATAGCGAAAGAAATAATAATAGATAAATGCAAATAATAGATAAATGCAAATAATAGATAAATGCAAATAATAATGAAAGTGTAGGAATTTTATAAAAATATATTAGCGTTTAAAAAAATAAATTATAAATGCTAATAAATTATATTAAATTATATAAAATATGCCAAAAAAAACACAAGCACCACAAACACAAACACAACAAAATACCACTCAAATAACAGTACGTGAAGTTAATTATACTAGTTTAAAATCAGTCAAATATGTAGATTTTAATCACGCAACATCTACAAACATTAGATCAATACCCGATGCAGCTTTCAAGGATTTATCATTCAAACAGTTGACAGATATCCAACTATCCCAAGATAAATCATGCGCTTTAAAACTAGAAAATGTTCCATCAGTATTATTTGAACATATCAGGTTCGTAGAAGGCTATATTATAAAGGAACAAATAATAGAGTTAAATGAAGACAGTCCAGAAAAAATTAGATTAATAACACAAGAACAACTAGGCGAAATGAATACGGAAGTATTTGCTCATTTAGACTTGAATTATATATCATTAGAATTATGCAATGTTATTCCACATAATATTATTATTACTAACAAATTACTTGATAGCTTGTCGGAAGACACAATTCGCAATAAGTTAAATATCGTGCAATTGTTTGCGATAATTAACGATTCATCCAATTGTAAAATAAATATAGATTATTTGACATTCAATCAAATAAATACTTTATTAAAATTATTTTTGAATCCATCGACGAATCCAATTGTTGTAGAAATAACATTAAGAAACGATACTGCAACCCAAATTCCAATGAATATAATGAGCATAAAATATATTTTATCTCATTTAACAAGTTTGCAAACAAAAAATTTAACCAATGAATTATTGCATCTCTTAGTGACTCAGTCAGATGAAGAAAATAACTTCATTCTATCTTTAAATAGATTGGAGTTAATCTCTTACGAACAATTCAAAATAATATCAAATTTAATAACTGTGCCGTCCATGTATCAATCCTTGCCAGCAGTCTGTATTGGTAAAATAACTATAGAAATATGGAATGCATTAATTGCATGCGACTTAATAAAGTATTTGAATATAGAGCAAATTACAAAACGCCAATTGGAATTAATTGATATAAATAGCTTAACTATAAATCAACTGAGGACAATAACTAATAGTAAAAAATTGGCATATAATTTGACTAGTTTACAAATATCACATTTAAATAAAGATACAATTCCGTATATAGCTATATATAATTTTCGCCCAAGTCAAATAGCACAAATACCTTGTGAATTGATGCAGTTATTGACATATGTAACACCAATTGAGAGATTAGAAACGTCTCATCATCATCATCATGGAAAACATAATATACATGACAACAAGCATTCTCACATGCATCATGAAGAGTTCGGTAGTTTTGATAATCCTATACATTTTGATAATCCTATACATTTTGATAATCCTATACATTTTGATAAAAATAAACCTCATCGTGAAAAACCAAATATACAGTTTGAAAAACCAAATATACAGTTTGAAAAACCAAATATACATCACAATAAAACACAGATAATTGATCCTATAGAAAAACATATTCACGATGTTGAACTAGATTCTGGACTTGGTCCAATAATGGACCAATTAACCCGTTTATCAGATATCCAAGTTGCAGGGTTTACTTCAAAACAATTCGCACAGTTCGATATAAAACAGTTAAATTCATTTACAAAGATTCAGTTATCAAAGTTAAATTACAATCATATATATTATTTAAATGATAGAGAAAAGTCTCTATTATTGTATAAATTAAAACATTACGGCTATACACATATACAAGACATTAATAATGTTAGTAATATAAAATATCAAGAATGTATAACCGAACTTCAATATTTACTAGATGTGGAAGATGTATTGAATTCAATCAAAGACCTAATTATTGAATTGTTATCTAATCCCTTATATTCTGACAAATTTGCCAAGATAACATCATTAATTTTTCCAGTAATATTGCGATGCTTTATTGATAAAGATTTAATAGTGTATGCATTGGGTGTATTTATGTCAAAGGATTCATTATGGAATAATATAATTAATATGCGAGGGAATGATATTTTAAATATGTGTAAATCATCAATTGAAAATGGTAATTTATTCAGTGGATCATTGAGTTATAATTATGCATTAATATCATGGATAGCTAGCATATGTTTTCATGATAAATTTATGTCAGATTTTAAAAATATATGGATGGGAGTTGGTTCTTATATAAAAGGAATAGTGTTACCATATATTGAATTGTTTAAAATGAATAAGAAAAATGATGTTAAATGTGAGCAAAATTTATATTTATTTACTAGTTTATTTGAGTTTATAGTTAATATTTTAAAGCACGAATCAACTAATGAATTTATAGAAGCAATAGTTCAAACTTTAGTTGTGGATGTCGATGATATTACAACTTTATTAAATATACATAACTTCAAACATGTGTTGACTGGAAAGGATTTTATATATAGTGAATTGCCAGAAATAATTCCAGAGTGTATAGATGAATATATTGAGCTAGTATGTGACTATGCAATGAGTTCAAGACGAATCGAAAGTATTGGTATAACATTTTTAAAAACAATATTGAATGTAATTGAAGAGGATAAATATGAGAATAAAAAAATAGATAAGGAGAGAAAACATGTAAATAAATTGAGACCACTTGATAATGTCAACATAGAACTAGTAGATGATTGTATAAGTAAAACCGATTCGGAGAATAATAAAGAAAGGGAGGAAGAAATAATGTATTATAATATTAAAACAATATTATGTAATAGTATTAAATTAGGCATTATTGATACTAATTTTGTATTAGGTAGAATTCAAAAACTATCATATTATTGTAATTCATCTCTAACTTTGACAAATGCATTAAAATTACTATCTGATGAAATTATATACAATAGCGAAAATAGTGATACATCTTGCTTAGACCCTCTAAAAGAATATATAAGACGAGAAACAGAAATAATTCATTATGGTTGTGATGGGTTAGAATTAGTATGGGACTTTGGAAAAGATCCTGATATTATTGCAAAGATGGAGTTAGTATGGGATATGAAAATAATAGAAAAATGTAGTACTCCAATAATTGACCAAGAAGAAATAATAAGTAGAGAGCAATTGCAAGAATTAGAGCAATTGCAAGAATTAGAGAGACGAGATAAAGAACTTCTAGAACAAGCAAAGAAACAATGGGAATTAGAGAGATTGCAAGAATTAGAACGATTAGAATATGAAAGGGTGCAAGAATTGGAGAGATTACAAGAATGTGAACGATTACAAGAATTGGAACGATTACAAGAATTGGAAAGGGTGCAAGAATTGGAAAGAGTGCAAGAATTTGAACGATTACTAGAATTGGAAAGAGTGCAAGAACGTGAACGATTAGAATTAGAAAGAGTACAAGAATTAGAACGATTAGAATGTGAAAGAGTGCAAGAATTGGCACGACGTGATAAAGAACTTCTAGACCAAGCAAGGAAACAATGGGAATTAGAGCGATTTCAAGAATTGGAACGACTAGAATTAGAAAGGGTGCAAGAATTGGAACGATTAGAGTTAGAGAGGGTACAAGAGTTAGAGAGTGTACAAGAGTTAGAGAGAGTACAAGAATTAGCAAGACAAGAATTAGAAAGACAGGAATTAGCTAGGCAGGAATTAGCAAGGCAGGAATTAGCAAGGCAGGAATTAGCAAGGCAGGAATTAGCTAGACAGGAATTAGCAAGGCAGGAATTAGCAAGGCAGGAATTAGCAAGACAGGAATTAGTTAGACAGGAATTAGCAAGGCAGGAATTAGCAAGGCAGGAATTAGCTAGACAGGAATTATCTAGGCAAGATGAAATACAGAGACAATATAATCCAAGACAACAATTTAAACCTGATAATATTAAACGTAATAATACTTTTTTTACTGGTAAATTATTCAATCAGCATTAAGATTTTATATACATTTTTAATTATATATAAAATTGAAACGTACTTCATCTTTTCTCTCTATGTAAATCATATACAAGAATGTTTAGTATGACAAATGAAGTATACAGTGCGGATGCAAAAGATCAAATCATGCATTTAACTAAAAATTTATTAGGATTTCCAAAAAATGAATCATTAAGAATTTGTGAATTATTAAAAATGAATGAGACAATCGGGTACGGTTATATAAATGCGCCGTCAGGAATGGGAGACGCAATGATTTTAAACGCTATTCGCTACAAGGATGCAAAGGATAACTATTTTAAACACCTTCTTTCGTGGTTCGAATTGGATTTTGCATGGTATGATAAGGAGTCAAGACAGGTAATGCTATGGGGTGACCATGATAAAGTGAAGGATTCGATTGTGGAGTTGAAAGAATTACTTGAAAACACTTTACTTGCAGAATTGGACAAGGAAAGAGAAAGACGACTTGAAAGAGCTGATAATAAAGAATTTGACGAATTTAAGCATACATAAAAAATTACATTTAAAACATATTTATGTTATAATAATAATAATGAATAATGAAAGACAGTTTACATATATTTTATTTTTTACTCTAGATATAAATAATATAATTTTCTTAGGAAGTTGCAATGATCCTAGTAAATTATACTATAACTCATTAGATATAGAAACAATAGGAAATGAGAAAAAACTTTATTTGTTAAAATGGTTAAATTTATGTGAAACACAACTAGATCAACAAGAAATAAAAGATTTAGAATATGCTTTTATGTATAATCCACAAAATGAATTTTCTTATCAAATCAAAGATATGATATTGCATATAAAGAAAATAAAGCAATTTTAATATAATAACATTAGTTACTTATTATATTAATTCGTAGAAATAGTAAATTCATCGTCAGATGATTTATTTCCCTTGTGAAATTTCTTATGTGAGGCTAAACTGCGTTTATTTTGAAAAGGTAAGTTACATACTTCACATGCAAATTGTTGATTTTGAATAGAGGCATATTTTTCATTTAAATATAGTGATAGATCAGGTATTTTTAAATCATCAACTTGAGTCATTAATTTTTTATTCATTTCTTTAACTGTAGTTAATATCATTTCTTTTTGTGTGATAAACATTTGGAATTGGTCATTTATCTTATCCAACGTATCTTTTCTTATAATACATCCATTTAAATCTTCGACATTAGAAATTTCTTCTATTTTTGACGAGAGAATATCAATAGTATCAATTGCTAATCGTATTTTTTCTGGAGAATATTCTACATTATGTAAATAGATTAAAACCTTACCATCATGTATCTCAATAAAAAAATTACTTTTCGATACAATACCTGAAAACTGTGACATCATAATTCCATTAGTTTTTTGTTCGTTTACATCTCTCAAGAATTTTTTAATTTCATCAACATTTACATTTTTCTCATACATTTTATTTTCAATGATTAAATTTTGCTTTCCTTCTCGTTTAAGAGTAAAATCTCCTGCAGCTT